>Ga0187781_10000217_pt1 | contig 41034 bp, 34 predicted proteins | sample 0715_SJ02_MP02_2_FD_132447 | JGI IMG/M metagenome (GOLD analysis project Ga0187781, IMG submission 132447) | Tropical peat soil microbial communities from peatlands in Department of Meta, Colombia - 0715_SJ02_MP02_20_MG | ecosystem: Environmental > Terrestrial > Soil > Wetlands > Peat | place... | reverse complement strand
GCCAGGGCTTCGATTGTGCAATCTGGTTGCACAAAGCCCGCGCGCTACCCACGGAAGAGTTTAAACGAGCAGTCGAGAAAGAGCTGACCGGGAAAGAGACTGAACCTTGGGAAATTGTCTATTTCAAGCTGTACAAAAGCCAGATTCCAATAATTGACCAAGCGATTGAGACGGCAGCCCTGATGTTGGGAACGGACAAGTCACGGGGTTATTGCTTGGAGATGATCTGTGCCGATTTCCTGGCAGGGGCCAACCTGGAGAACGGCAACTCGCAAGTTCTTCTGCAATCGGTCGTGCGATTCTTCAAGCTTCTTCCAGGGGAAGAACGAAAACAATTTCTGGATCACTTCTGTGCGACAGCGACATGAGTGTGGTGCAGCCCAAACGCAGCCCTCTTCGGCTTGATGGGGAGTCATACAAAGAACTTCGCAACCAAGTGCTTCGGCGAGATGGCTGGAGGTGCCAAGCATGCGGAGCGATGTCCAATCTGGAGGTCCACCACAGTGCGCCAGGCCAAACCTGGTGCTTCCAGCGGGTGAAATTCTCGCCCCGACAAGAGGTGCAGCCGCCTCACCGGGAATCGAGTCTTGGGTCTGAGGAGGTAACGAATCGGACTAAGCGTAGACAGAGCGACCAGCGAGCCGTAACGAAAGTGAAGCGATTGAGCCTCGTTAAATCTTTAACCGCAGGCCGACAGCATTGTGGTGGCTGGGAGGCACCAGTAGGCACACCGGAAATGGCGAGGTGGCCGGAGACTGCGGCGGGGTCAGGGAGCACGGCACGTTGGGCAAGGGAAGCATCAAGGGACCTGGGAGATCCACTGCGGTCTTGGTCCGCCTACCAGGCGGATCGAGTATGCCGGACGAACGGAATTATTCCTGAGAAAGGCAAAGGCCACAGTGCGAAGTCGGATTCGCTGGGAGTACTCGGAGCGCGGGAAAGCAGATGAACAAGATCTTTCATTGGAGATCCCGCGGGCCTAGCCTCTCGGAAAAATAAGATCCTCAAGGTAGTAGGACATGCTGCTGAAAACCTCCTCCCCCCGCAGCTCCTGAAGTGTCTCGCGCTTCTCTTGGTGCTCCCCCCACTTTGCGGTTGTAGCAGGCGAGACGCATCACTTTATCCATCAAAAGTCCCCTTTCTGGCCGCCCTCGGTTCAAAACGCAGGCCCGATTCGCAATAAAAGCGGGGAGCGTTTCCGCTCCCCGAGTTGGAAAAGAGACTACTTTTACGATCCGATCAAAAGGTCACACGTAACGCGAACTGGCCGAACCGGCGCTCGTCGTGGTTGCCGCCGAGTGCGATTGTGTTGAGACCTCCCTTTAGCGCAATGACCGGCAACGGTGCACCAATGGTTCCCGGTGTATTAGTCACCGAAAGAGCGGACTCGTTCACGAACAGATCGTGGTGATTGAAGACGTCGAACCCTTCGGCGCGAAACTCGAGACCAACGCGCTCAGTGACCTTGAAACTCTTGGTGAGAGCGAGATCGTCGTTCCACGCGCCCGGCCCGCGCAGTGCGTTCCTACCCAGCATGTTCGCCGGGAAGGGGCCGAAGTCTGAAAGACCCAAAGCTGGATTAAAAGGCGCCAGATCGTTTGCCCCAGGGATGGTCATGATCTGGAACTGGTTTGGACCTACCAGCGTCGGCGTTCCGGGGCTGACGCTGGTGATGGGAGTGGAGGGCACGATTCTCGGGACACCGCCATAGCCGTTCACGTTGTAAGTGTAGTCGTACGCCGAGAAAGGTACTCCACCACGCACCGTAAAGATACTCGAGAACGTCCAGCCCCCTAGGACTTGGCTGAGGGCACCCCTTCCCTTGCCATACCAAAGGGTTTGCCAAATCGGGGCCACGACGAAACGATTCCGGATGTCATAGTCCGAGCTGCCCCAGTCCAGCTTCGGGTTTGAGGGATCCAGGTACCCCAGATTGCCGATATATCCAGACCCACCTTGGGCGCTGTCGGAGAAGGTTGAGCTTAGGTCATCCAGGGAATGAGCCCAAGTGTAGTTTGCAATCAGGCTGAGACCAGTATTGTGTATGTTCTGTGTCTGCACTTTTACGTTGAGAGCATTGTAGCTGCTCGTCCCACCGCTGCCGCGGACGTTGACGCCGGCGTATTGATTGTTCGGCCGGGTCAGGCACTCGTCCACGCCATTGACTGGGTTTGTAAAGATGCCGGCACATGTGGGGCCTGTGACCAGCGGAGCATCGAGGAGTGCTTGAGCACCGCCAATGGGGTTGCCCAGGATGATGTCGTACAGGTGAACCCCATGCGCACCGCTGTAACCTATGTCGAGAACCGTATTCCGGGCCACTTGCCGCTGTATGTCCGTACTCCAGAACTGGGTCTGCGCCACATTGATATTCTGATTGACATTCCGTAGTTCTAAGTTAGGCAGCGGAACCGGCGGACCGGCGACACCCAACGGACCCACATTGCTGTTCGTAACCGGGACAGTATATGACTCCAGCACGCCATAAGCAGGAGCATTCTGAATCATGTTGAAGGTCACGTTTCCGAAATTGCGTTCGTAGCTGATGCCAAAACCTCCACGTAGGCTGGTCTTACCGTCGCCAAAGACGTCATAGGCAAAGCCGACGCGCGGCGCAGCCGTGCCCCATCTGGGAGCCCACAATCCCCCGACGGAACTCTTGTCCGCGATTTCGACCTGACCGGTAGCTATCTGCTGATAAATACTTGCACCGGGGCCGTAATACATGTTGGAGTCAAGGCTCGGGTTGAGGTTATGCTGCACGCCGTAATGCTCATAGCGTAAGCCGTAGTTAAGTGTGAGTCTCGGATTTACCCGGAAACTGTCTTGGGCATAGATCGCCCAGTCTTTGTACCGGTAGCTGCGGGAGAAGCTCGGCGGACCTACAGGAGGAGTCACCTCGCAGCTTGGGGTTGCGATTAAGCTGCCGTCGGGATTAGACCTACACGGCAGTTTCCCTTGTGGGTAGATCGCCGCCTCATAGTAATCCAAGATTCCAGTAGTCATGGCCGTCAGCGCAGCCTGCGGGCCGACCGGTAGAACCTCGGCTGCTTGAGCGTAAGCGCCGTAGTTCATGTTGAGTTGAATATAAGTAAACTGGCCGCCAAAGCGCATGGAATGTCTGCCCTTGTTCCACGCCAAATCCTGCATCAACTGCAAAGTGTTTTGTGGCCCTCCGTACGGCAACCCGCCTAGCCCCGGTGCCATGTAGTTCTGCAATCCAGGGAACTGAATGGGGAGGCCTGCCACCGTTGCACCTCCAAACATCAGGTTGGGTACTTCTTGCAAGGCCGTGTTGTAGAAGTTCGGGCTAGTGAGCCGGCTAAAGCTGACCTTCGTATTGCTGAGCAGGTTCGGACTGAAGCTGTGGGTCAGCGAGTAGAGGCCGGTGTTATTGTTGTTGAAGCTACCTACATCGTATTGAGGATAGGCGCTGTAAAAGCTAGTGCCAGTAAAAAGGTCTTGATTCTCCTGAGCGAAACGGAAGAACATTTGAGTCTTATCGCTCAGGTTATAATCCATGCGTCCTACTACACGATGAGTATTTTGCGGATAGTCGCCGCCCGCATCGGCATTTGCCTTGAAGTTAACCATCCCTAGAATGGGCGTGGCCGCTGGAATTCCAGGAATCGTAAATCCCAGCTGGGATTGGTTGAGCGTAGAGCTAATGGGGTAAATGGTACTGCCATAAGTTGCGAAGTACGACTGTACGTTCGGGGCCGTCAGGGCCAAAAACTGAGGCGTCGGGATCAACTCGCTCTCGCTTGCTTGACTCCGGACGCGGGTGAATTCCGCATTGCCGTAAACGAACAACTTGTCCTTGATAATCGGGCCACCGAACTCAAAGCCGAACTGATTACGTGTGTACTTTCCCTTTGGAGCAGGCAACGTGCTGTTCGTGCAGGTTCCCGCCGTGAGGCAGGTAGCATTGAGGGCATCATTCTGATAGGTGTTGGCGGTATAGGCGGAAAGCCGGTTGAATTCCCACGCAGACCCGTGAAAAGTATTGCTGCCGGATTTCGTGCTCACGTTGACAACCCCGCCCGATGCCCGTCCGTATTCCGAGCCGAAGTTGTTGGTGACCACACTGTACTCCTGCACGGAGTCGATGGGGATTCCCGTGCCTACGGCGACGCTGAAGATGCTAACGTTCTCAATACCGTCAAGGAGAATCTCAGTGCCTGATTGTCGTTGGCCGTTGATCGAATAGCCAACACCACGGCTGTAAAGATTCTGGGAGCTATTACTATTGTTGGTCGTGTTGTCGCCGCTGCTGACGTTGCCAGAGACAGCAACAAAGTCATAAGGATTACGGGTCAGACTGGGGAGCTGTGCCATTTGCTGCGTGCCCACCAACTGAGAAAGCTCTTGCGTTTGAGTATTGACCTCCGTAGCCGCTCCGCCCACGACTTCGATCACCGTTGAGATGTTGCCGACAGAGAGCCGAGCATCTACAAATGCCTTTCCACCCACAGTGACTTCAGCGGTGGTTGAATAGGTTTCAAAGTTGGCGCTCGAGATCCTTACTCGATAATTTCCGGGGGTAAGACCGGGAATGTTGTACTGCCCTATGTTCCCTGTCTGAGTGACTCGCTCGGAGCCAGTCGCGACGCTGGTTACCCTTACGGTCGCACCGGCAATAACCGCCCCGGATGTGTCACGAACGGTTCCAGTAATCGAACCGGTCTCGACCTGTCCGAAGGCGAAAGTTGAAAACATCACAAGAACTGCCAAGATTATCGTTGGTCTACTCTGCATGTGAGACCTCCTGACTTCAGGCGAGACAACCTGCTTTTTAGAAACAATGCTTTGTGTGAGGGAGAACACAGACTGCTCTGAAAATCTCACGCGTATTGGCTATGGGCGATCTCGGCGGCGAAGGCGTACGCGAACGGAGACGAACTGCTTCTTACTTAATTGTCGCGGCGGAGACGGGCCCAAGCGGGAGCACTTGTTGGCCACCTCCTGGGAAGAACCTGGGACTGGCCTCGCGTGCCTTGAAAAGGAGGCAAATATCCCAACTTTTTATACGCCAATTTGACAGGCAGTCGCAGTGCGTACAGTCACGGGGTACGGTGACGATAGGTAGGAGCGGGTCCTTAACGCGAGTCGATCCGAAGTACGTCGTGAGGTTACTTACCCGCTGCTGGGTTCGCCTTCATACCCCGAGGCTTGTTAACAACCCGCCCCAGGTTTTTCAACAAACCTCCAACAGATTCGGCGTAAAACCGTGTTTAGGAACGGCAACCCAATTGCCAACGAGAGCCACGTTGTGATCGTCATCACGCAGATCGGTGACAGCTTCTTGATAACTCGATTTGCTGCAGCAGGTTTAGCCTCGTTGCGAGCACAGGCCGTTCCTCGCCGCAGGGCTACTTCGGCGGCTCAGCACGACGTCGGGTTGCAACCTTCCAATTTACTGGATCAGTATTCCATTTCCTGCATTGCTGCGATTGCTGCCCCGTGCGAACACTACACCGCAAAATGCCGTTTGATAGGCCGGTGTCCGGTGATGAAGACCCTATAGTCTTCAGAGCGCGGCAATACCGCCTCAATGGAACCGTTCTGCGGATGGACTTTGACTCCCGGGAAGAGGCGAGTCTTCCGACGAGAGTTCAGCACTCTTATTGGAGGTTTGCCTGCCTGCGTTCAGAACGCCAAGGTTCTGTCGAGCTTCAGGTGAGCCGTGATCGGCGGCGGCCTGGTACCACTTCAAAGCTGTCTTGTAGTCTTGTGGGACGCCACGCCCATGTTCGTACGCGTAGCCAATTTCATTCTCAGCCGCAGCGGAACCTTGCTCCGCGGCCTTGTGCAACCACCGCAGCGCTTCACTGAAATCCTGCTCGCTGCCGTTGCCCTCAAAATACGCTAGTCCCAGGTTGAATTCTGCCGGACCATATCCCTTTGCTGCCGCCTTGCGATACCACTTAAGGGCTTCTTGCTGGTCTACGGATGAGGGTTGTTCCGGCCCGGCAGCTGCGCGCCCGGTAGCGTACATGAATCCTATGTTGTTTTGGGCAGCGGGATGACCCTCCGCCGCTGCTCGCCGGTACCATTTCATCGCTTCAGCATCGTCCCGGGCGACACCCAGTCCCCTTCCATACATGCTGCCGAGATTGTTTTGCGCGCCTGAATGGCCGCTGTTGGCGGCTTTGCGATACCAGCGAAGAGCCTCCGCATAGTTCTGCTCGATGTCTACGCCGGATTCGTACGCTAAGCCAAGCTGGAATTGTGCGTGGCGGTCACCCTGCTCGGCCTTTCGAATCAGACGTGAAAAATCACGAGAGGGCTGAGGAACGTTGTCAAACACCGCGTTCGCGCAGGAAGGCGATGCAGCGGGTACGAAGCAAAGCAGGCAGAAGATTGCCCCAATGAAAGTTGATCGGATCACTCCCAACTCAGGTCACCCCAACAATTGCGTCACACATTAGCGCAACTCGCTTAGAGAGTCAAAGAAAAAAATAAGCGATGTCAAGCACGTTGATTTTTCAAGGTGGCAACAAAGCCACCACGCGCAACTTGTCACGCCTTAGCTTGCATGGTCGTGGCTTACCTGAATTGTCGGCTGCTGAAAATGAGCGTGGGTGGGGCCGGATTCCGTTGAGGTTTTCTAAAGCCTGCCGTATCTGCTACTCTGCCGTGCGATGGATTATCTCTGGACTCCTTGGCGCTATGCCTACGTCACCACCGCGGAAAAAACCTCCGGGTGCATCTTCTGCGATCTGCCCAAACTGGGGGATGACGCCGCGGCCCGCATCGTACATCGCAGCCCGCATTGTTACATCGTGCTCAACACTTTTCCGTATACGCCCGGTCACGTGATGATCGTGCCTTTCGCGCACCTCGACGAGTTGCAAAAGCTGCCTCCCGCCGCGGCCCACGAGATGATGGATCTTTCTCAAACCATGGAGAAGGTCCTACGTCAGCTCTACAACCCCGATGGCGTAAATCTTGGTATGAACATCGGCAAGGCGGCGGGTGCCGGAGTTGCGGGCCACATTCACATGCACGCCCTGCCGCGTTGGGTCGCGGACGCCAATTTTGTTTCTGTGATTGGCGAAACCCGGATTCTGCCGGAGACTCTGGATCTTACCTATAAGCGGGTCAAAGAAGCACTGGAATTATCGGCGTCACTCTGAGCGAAAACTGGAAGGCAAGCTCGGCACAGAGTGACGCCGCCATGCCAGGACGCAAAGCCGGCGCTCACAGGTAGACGCCGACGCTCCCGATGCGTCCAAGCAAAGTCCTGCGGTGCGGAGAGAAGGCAAAAGAGCAATGAATTCTCCTTGTGCGCGTTACCACAGCGATCGGTGAGTATCGCAATGCCCAGCAGGACGGGCCAGAGTAGCCAGCCGGGAGGCGGGGCTTGTCACGAGAATGTCATGAGGATGTTAAATGTTGTAAGAAGAGGCTGAAGCTTGCTGCAGCTCAGCACGCCCAGCGCAAGAGCGTTGCGCCCGCGGTGAAACCGGCGCCTACTGCCGCAAGCAGAACCAAATCGCCTTTCTTGAGCTTGCCTTCCTGACGCGCTGTATTCATAGCCAGAGGGATGGTTGCCGAGGTGGTATTTCCATAGCGATCGATGTCGATAATCACTCTTTCCATCGGGAGACCGAGCCGGTCGGCGGTGGCTGTGATGATACGCCGGTTCGCCTGATGGGGAATGAACAGGTCGACATCTTTTCCACTCATCCCGTTTCGTTCCAGGAGTTTTTCGCACAGTTCCGCCATTTTTCGAACCGCGAACTTGAAGACGGCCTGGCCGTCCTGGTGCACATAGTGCATTCTTTGATCAACCGTCTCGTGGCTAGCGGGATTCAGGCTGCCACCGCCCGGCATAAACAGCGAACAGCCTCCCGAACCATCCACTTCGTGCAGGAAATCGATCAGGCCCAGGGAATCGTCGGCAGGCTCGAGGATTACCGCACCGGCGCCATCGCCGAAAATGACGCAAGTGGCGCGGTCAGTGTAGTCGATGACTGACGACATGACGTCCGCGCCGATCACCATAACTTTCTTGTGGGTTCCGGTTGTGATGAATTGCGACCCTACCTGCAATGCATAAACGAAGGAGGAGCAGGCAGCATTCAAATCGAAGCCCCAAACCTGTTTGGCTCCTAATTTGTGCTGGACCAGGCAAGCGGAGCAGGGAAACAGCATGTCTGGTGTTACCGTGGCAACGATGATTGCATCCAGATCATCGGGGGCAATTCTCCGTTCGGCTAAAGCTTTCTTGGCCGCTTGCAGCCCCAGGTCGCTGGTTGCTACGCCTTTGTCCACAACGTGGCGCTCTCGAATTCCGGTGCGCTCCCGAATCCAGTGGTCGGTGGTATCGACCATTTTTTCCAGATCAGCATTAGTTAGCAGACGAGGCGGGACATAGGTGCCAAGGGCAGAAATCTTGGGACGAACCAGGTGGCTCACTCGATAAGTTCTCCCTTTAGGACGAAAGGTCTATTGTACGCACGGAGCAATGTCCAAGAAATACCAAGCCAGGCACCGGCAACCCACTGCACACGCAAGAGCCCGTTACCGTTGCTTCCTTCCGGACCTGGCGGGGTTGGCGGGAATGCGTTGCGCGGGACCGATGCCTGACAAACCAATTTTACCAGTGGCCCGTGGTCAGCAGTCAGTGGCAAGCATGCAATTACGGCTTCCAGGCAATGGCTTTACGGATGGCTGACCACTGACAAACCAGCTTCCGTGCTCTTCCTTTCCGCGGCAGAATCACCAACAATAGGGGGAACGGATGTCGGTGAACAGCAACTCGCAGCCGGTGAATCCGCTCCTGCTGGCGGTCGACCGCTATTTTGGAGTAGCGCTGTATTTGCTCGTGTTCGTGGGATTCGGAACTCTGGCTTCAACCGGAGGGCTCGATATTCTGACCGTTCTCCTTGTGAGCGGGGCGCTTTTGTTCCGCGGATACGGGCTGGTGTTACATCGTAACGTCCTGATCCCCGAACGCTGGACCACGCCGCTCACGGTAACTTACATGCTTTTCTACGTTGTGGATTACTTTGTCATCTCGCGCACATTCATCTATGCCACAGTGCACCTGGTGCTGTTCGTCATGGTGGTGCGTCTGTTTTCCGCGCGCCGCGATCGCGATTACTATTTTTTGGCAGTGCTTTCCTTTCTGATGCTACTCGCCGCTTCCGTACTTACGGTTGACAGCACGTTCCTGGTCGCCTTCGCCGGATTCATGCTGGTAGCGGTGGTTACATTCATCCTGATGGAAATGCGGAGTTCCTCCGCGCGAGCCTCCATTCGAGCCAGACCCACAACGGATGCACGAGTGCCACGGCAGATGGGCGTGTGGCTGGCCGCCGCTGCTCCCGGCTTCGTAGCTTTCATGCTGCTGACAGGTGCGGGGATATTCTTTGTTCTGCCTCGGTTTTCCAGCACCTACCTCAGTGCCTTTGCCACCGGCGGTGGGATCGCAACTGGCTTCAGCGATCACGTACAGCTCGGACAAATCGGCGAAATTCAGCAGTCTGGCTCGCTGATTATGCACATCCAGATCGACGGCGACCAGCGGGGCGCCTTCGACCTGAAATGGCGCGGAGTCACGCTCAACCTCTTCAACGGGACCACTTGGTCAAATCCGCATGAGCAACACTTCGTACGGCGTGTCGGCGGGCGCTTCGTCCTGGCCACATCGGGAACACCGCCCATTGCGCCGGGGATCATTCGCTATCGCGTGTTGATGGAGCCGGTGGCCAGCAGCGTGTTTTTCCTGGCTCCCATACCCCTGACGCTTGAGGGGAATTATCAGGTGGTATCGACCGATGCCGGCGGAGCGGTATTTGATCCTGATCCTGAACATCCGGTGAACAGCTACGAGGCACGCTCCAACATCGCGCAGCCAACCCCGGCCCAATTGCGCACTGCTCCCCAGCATTATCCGCCCGAGGTTTTGTTGAACGACCTGCAAATGCCGGGCGCGCTGGATGCGCGCATCGCACGCCTGGCCGAACAAGTTACGGCTTCCGAAACCCATAACTATGACAAAGCTGCCGCCATTGAACGTTACCTGCAGGCCAACTTCAAGTACACACTGCAGCTTCCGCGTACCCTGAATCGTGACCCGCTGGCGACTTTCCTTTTCGAGCGCAAGCAGGGACATTGCGAATACTTTGCTTCTTCTATGGCAATTATGCTGCGCAGCATTGGGATCCCGTCCCGAGTGGTGAACGGTTTCCGTACGGGCGAGTTCAACGATGTGACTTCACAATACTTAGTCCGAGCAAGCGATGCGCATTCCTGGGTAGAAGCATTCTTCCCCGGTTATGGCTGGATCAGCTTCGACCCAACCCCTGCAGGTGCTGTGAGGGCGCGTTCCGGCTGGAGCCGAGCCATGTTGTATGTCGACGCTGCGGCTTCGTTCTGGCGGGAATGGATTATCAACTACGATCTCAGTCATCAACATACCTTGGGCCGCTATGCCGCGCAGAACACGCTGGATTGGCTACGTCAAATGCAAGACGTGGGCCGGCGCGAATACGAGCGATTGCTGGGCGCTGCCAGACGCTACCAGGGAATGGTATCGGATGCACCAGTGACCTGGAGCTTGGCCGCAGTTTGCGGGGTAGTGTTACTCACTTTGGGCGCCAATGCCCAGCGTCTGTGGAAAGCAATCTACCAGCGACGAGTGGCCGCGCGCCCAGAAAAATCGCCGCGTCTGGCCGCGACGATCTGGTACCAGCGTGCGCTGCGGATGCTGGCCAAACGTGGATTCCGTAAAACCCCGGTGCAAACCCCTGCGGAATTCGTGCACTCGATTCAAGATGAAACTTGTAGAGAGTCGATCTTGCGACTCACCGAGTACTATGAGAGAGCGCGCTTCGGCGACTCGCCTGAGGATGCCGCCCGTTTGCCAGAGGTGGTTGCGGAGATCGCCGGTAAAGGCCGGAGATAGGTGAGTTTTCGTTGTTCATGGGTGAAAGGGTGGCTACCGGGGCCGGTAGTGTCGCTGAATGTTAAAATAAACAGATTGCATGTCCCGTCAAGACGCCGCTGTGGCCCCGGAAGTCGATTCTCAAGCGAAATCTGCTAACAAGCCGAAAGTTGGCTTTGTCAGTCTGGGTTGTCCGAAGAATCTCGTCGATAGTGAGGTGATGATGGGGCTGCTGTCCCAGGCTGGTGCACAGCTGATCTCGCGCGCCGAAGATGCTGATGTCATTGTTGTCAATACATGCTCGTTCATCGAGAGCGCGCAGCAGGAGTCAGTCAATGCCATCCTGGAAATGGCGCGTCACAAGATCGACGGACGGGTACGAAAACTGGTTGTGGCGGGCTGCCTGGTTGAACGGTTCCGCGATGAAATTTGCAAAAGCATTCCCGAAGTCGACGCGGTCGTGGGCACCGGAGAACTGCAAAATATCCTGCAAGCAGCAGGAATGAGTGCGACCGCAGCTGTAGATTCTCCTTTTAGGATTTTGAATTCCAGGCCTGAGAGTGAGGCTCGTACCGCGCAGGGTCGGTTCTCGCGTGAATCCTGGGATGGTGCGATTGCGGATCTGCCTAACTATTTATATGACGAGCGCGCTCCGCGGGTTCTCGCAACTCCGAGCTATACGGCGTATATCAAGATCGCCGAGGGCTGCGACCACCCCTGCAGTTTCTGTATCATCCCGCAGATTCGCGGTAGGTTCCGCTCCCGCAGATTCGAGTCGGTAATTGCCGAAGCCGAGCGGCTCGCGCGCTCGGGGGTGCGGGAAATTACCCTTATCGGCCAGGACACAACTTGCTACGGTGAAGACTTCGATCTGAAAGATGGCCTCGCGTTGCTGCTCGAAAAGCTCGCCCGCGTTGAAGACCTGAGCTGGATTCGATTTCTCTACGCCTATCCGAACAAAATCAGCGGACGCCTCCTCGAAGTGATCGCGGCTCACGACAAAATTTGCTCCTATCTTGATGTTCCCTTGCAACATGCATCTGCGAGCGTGTTGAAGCGCATGAAGCGGGGTGGGGGAGCCGACGTGTTCCTTCGTTCCATGGAAAAAATCCGCCGGGCTATTCCCGATGTGACCCTGCGAACTTCGTTCATTGTCGGTTTTCCCGGCGAGACCGAGAAAGACTTTGAACAGTTGTGCGATTTTGTTCGCGAAGCGGAGTTCGATTGGATGGGCTGTTTCGGCTATTCCGATCAGGAGGGTGCAGGTTCGTTCTCGCTGGAGGAGAAAATCTCTGGCCGCGAAATCGAAGTACGGCGCAAGCACCTGATGCAGATCCAGCGCCGCATCAGTAAGCGAAAGAAGCAGGCGCAACTCGGCAAAGAATTTGAACTTTTGCTTGAGGGACCTTCGGCTGAGAGTGAGCTGTTGCTTGAGGGACGGACCCAAATGCACGCTCCGGAAATTGACGGCAAAGTCTTCGTCAATGATATGCCGGAAGGTCTGCCGGTCGAATCCGGTCGGTTTTACCGCTGTGTGATCACTGAAGCTCACGACTACGACATGGTCGCGAAAATTGTGTAACTGCTATGGCCCGCAAGCGCCTTGTTAAGCTCGACTGTCCGACTTGCAAGAAGCCGGTGCGGCGCAGAGATCCTGAATTTCCTTTTTGCAGTGAGCGTTGCCGACTCATCGACCTGGGCAAATGGGCCAGCGGCAAATATGTGATTTCGGCGCCAGTACGCGACGTATCAGACTCTATACCGGATGGCCCGCCAAAGCGCTCCGATGGATAGCGATCGGAAAAACAGGCCCAGCGAGTTGAGTGAGGATTTTCAAGCTCCGCTCTGGGCCACTGCGGTTGCAACTTTCTTTGGTATCGGTCGTCTGCGGCCCGGGCCCGGTACCTGGGGCTCGTTGGCGACGGTGCTGATTTGGTGGTCTTTGAGCCTCGCCATTGCTCCGCAGGCGCAGGTTTATACCGCGGTGCTGCTGGCACTGGTCGCGATCCTGGTCGGAATTCCTTCCGCAACACGGGTAGCCTGGGCAGCACAGCTCAAAGATCCTCAATGTGTGGTGATTGATGAAGTTGCCGGTCAGCTGATCACGCTCATCGCCGTCCCGGTCTCATGGAAATCTCTGAGCGTGGGCTTTATACTTTTTCGTGGATTCGACATTGTCAAGCCGCCTCCAGTCCGTCAACTGGAGCAACTTCCGGAAGGTCTTGGCATTGTCATGGATGATGTTGCTGCCGGCCTTTACGCATTGCTGATCATGCACGTGCTATTGCACTTCGGTATTTTGCCAATATAAGGCGCGGTCATGACTGCTGGGATTGAAGCCGATGGGTATCTCTGAGCGTTTGCTTGGACGCAAGAACGTAAACGGAAAGCCGCACATCCTTGGCGTGCAGCCGGGGGCTGCGCTTCCGGGCGGCGAAGTGCGTATTACCGGCACGGATCTGCGGCCCACCGATCTGCGTCCTCCTCGCGTACGCTTTGGCGAGGTAGAAGGCTCGGTAATTATTAGCTCCGATCAATTTCTTGTTGCGCGAGTGCCGCAGGGCGCATCCTCTGGCCCCGTGGTGGTTTCTACGAATGGCCACGCCAGCAATCCGCACCAACTCAAAGTTGCCGTTCCTATTGCAGAAAACTTACACCCGGTGACAAATCCCGCGCTCGATTCCGAGGGCAATATTTACGTCACTTTCTCTGGCAGCCGTGGGCAAAAAGCTCCAGTTTCGATCTTCAAGATTGACACCAACTACAACGTGAAGCCGTTCCTCTCCGAGCTGATGAATGCCACTTCAATCGCCTTCGATCGTGAGGGGCAGCTCTACGTCTCTTCCCGCATGGATGGTACCGTATATCGCGTTGCTCCCAATGGGACGATGTCTTCCTACGCGGAGGGGATGGGAATCGCGACCGGTATCGCTTTTGATCGCTCAGGGAATCTTTATGTTGGCGACCGGAGCGGAACTATTTTCAAAATCGCTCCCGACCGGCAGATCTTCGTTTTCGCCACGCTGGAGCCGAGTGTCTCTGCGTACCACCTTGCGTTCGGACAGCGCGGAGATTTGTTCGTCACGGGTCCGACGACTTCCAGTTTTGACTGCGTGTATAAAGTCGATCCGCAAGGGAGCGTTTCCACCTTCTATCGTGGCTTGGGCCGTCCCCAAGGGCTGACTTTCGACCAGGAGGGAAATCTCTACGTTGCAGCCTCGCTGGGTGGCAAACGTGGCATTGTAAAGATTAACCCTGAGGGCCAGGCGAGCCTCGAAGTCGCAGGCAGCAGTTTAGTCGGGTTGGCGTTTGCTCCGGCACGTTCAGTAGTACTGGCAACCACCAGTGCCGTCCATCACCTTGCCTGGAACATCCAAGGCGCATCTCTCGTTGAGCCGCCGGGTCTGAACTGAACCCACCAATCAGTTAAACTCTTAGCCGTGAATGCCGAGATCATCGCCATCGGCTCAGAACTGCTAACGCCCTTCCGGCAAGACACAAACTCACTTTATTTGACGGAGAAGCTGAACCAGTTCGGCGTCGAAGTGATCTTCAAGACAATTGTGGGAGACAACAGGAAACACCTGGTGCAAGCTGCCTCTCTGGCGCTGTCTCGCGCGGACATCGTCATTTTTATGGGTGGTCTCGGCCCCACCGAAGATGATGTCACCCGGGAAGCCGTGGCGGAAGCGCTGGGCTTGGAACTCCGTCGAGATCCTGAAATCCTTGCCAAGATCGAGCAACGTTTCGCCGCCCACGGCTGGAAAATGGCGCCAAACAACGCCAAGCAGGCCGACATACTGACCGGAGCCTGTGTGCTGCCCAATGGGAATGGAACCGCGCCGGGCCAGTGGATTAGCGGGAAGTACGACGGCAGGGAAAAAGTCATCCTGTTGCTGCCCGGTCCTCCGCACGAATTGAAGTCGCTTTTCGAAGAGCAGTGCGTGGAGCGGCTGCGCGCAAAACTTCCGCCGCAATTCATTGCCACGCGCGAGCTGAAGATCACAGGCATGGGCGAGTCGGAATGTGACTCGAGGGTTGCGCCCATCTACCAGCGGTTCCCCGACGTGCAGACGACTATTCTGGCGGGACCGGGTGAAATTCAGCTGCATTTGAGAACCCGTGCAGCCTCGTTGGAAGCGGCGCGGCAGAGGGTTGACGAGCTGGTCTCCCAAGTGGAGGAAGAGCTAGGAGTTCACGTCTTCTCCGACAACGGGGAATCGATGGAATTGATCGTTGGCTATTACTTGCAGATGCGGAACGCTACCTTGGCGGTGGCGGAGTCGTGCACCGGGGGGTTGATCTCTCAGCGCATCACTTCCGTAGGTGGGAGCTCCCGCTATTTTGTTGGCGGCGCGGTTGTTTACTCGAACGAATTGAAAATCTCGCTCGCGGCTGTTCCTGCGGGGTTGATCGAAACACATGGCGCTGTAAGCCGCGAAGTCGCTTCCGCATTGGCAGAAGGAATTCGAAGCCGTTGCGGTTCGACCCTGGGAATTGGCGTAACTGGAGTTGCCGGACCGAGCGGGGGCACCTCTGAGAAGCCGGTGGGCCTGGTTTTTCATGCACTCGCCAGCGGCAAAGGCACAGAAGTGATCGAACGAAAATTTCCCGGCGATCGGCAACGTGTTCGCTGGTTCGCCAGCCAACAGGCGTTGGATATGGTGCGAAGAAGTCTGATGTGAAGAAGCAATCAGTATTTAGCACTTAGCCGTTCCAGGCTGCAATCGCATCGAGCATGCATCGGCCAAGTGCTAATTGCTAAATGCGTATATTTATTGCTCTTGATATCGACGATGTTATTCGTGAAGGCATTCAGCGGTTCATGGAAGGCGTTCGCGGGTTTGCGCCGGACGCGCGCTGGGTTCGCCCGGAGTCTCTTCATGTGACACTGAAGTTCATCGGGGAGAAACCGGTCGAAGCTGTGGAAGATATCAAGCAGGTTCTAGCCGCCGTGCAGGCTGAATCATTTGATCTCACGTTTGAAGGTTACGGTTTTTTTCCAACCGCAAAAGCGGCTCGCGTTTTTTGGGTCGGAATTGAAGCCGGCCCGCAACTCGGCCAGCTCGCCAAGAAGATAGATGACAGCACCGCTGCTCTGAGAATTCCCCGTGAAGAGCATGCCTTTGATCCTCACCTTACGCTGGCTCGCGGTGGCGGTCGCTCAGGGGCTCCAGGTTGGCGCGAAGGTGATGCCGCAAACAGGCACTTTCAACTGCTACAAGGTAAATTGTCCGGTATGCCGACTCCTGAGTTTGGTACCATGACCGCGCGCGAATTCTTCCTGTATGAGAGCAAATTGATGAGCGGCGGTTCGCGTTACACCAAGTTGGCACGCTTTGCGTTGGGCTCGTCGGCACCCAATCAAGTATGACTGCGTTTCTTATTACCGCCGCTTACAGCTATATGCTTGGTTCAATTCCGTTCGGATATCTCTTGGTGCGGTTTATCCGTGGGGAAGACATTCGCCAGACGGGAAGTGGGAACATTGGGGCCACGAACGTTGCACGCACATCGCCATGGTTAGGCCTCGTCACGCTCATTCTGGATGCGCTCAAGGGGATCGCGGCAGTAGTCATCACACGAAAGCTTTTTCCCAGCCAGGTTCTCCCGATATTTGCTGGTTGCATGGCTATTGCTGGTCATGCCTTTCCGGTATGGCTGCGTTTCCGCGGCGGGAAAGGCGTAGCCACAGGACTCGGCTCCTTTTTGGTTCTGGTTCCGAAGACCGTCCTGATAATGGTTGGAGTCTTTGTGGCAATCTTTCTCTCGTTTCGCTACGTTTCTCTAGCATCGATGCTCACCGTGGCTTTATTCCCATTGGTTGCCTGGATTCTGAATCCATACTTCGATAGCGCGGAAATAATCATTTTCCTGGCATTGGCTTCGCTGTTGATCATTGCAAAGCACCACGCGAATATTCGAAGACTTCTCAACCACACTGAACCGCGATTCCACTGGAGCCGGGGATGAGCCAGGTAGCAGTGATTGGCGCAGGCGCCTGGGGTACCGCACTCTCGATTGTATTGGGGCGCCAGGGCGTACATCGCATTCAATTGTGGGCACATGAAAAAGAGGTGCAAGCATCCATTTCATCCCGGCGAGTGAACGAGTTATTTCTTCCGGGGCAAATTATCCCTGAGAGCGTGTCCGCTACAAGTGATCTTGAGCAAGCTGTATGTGGTGCAGAGATTGTGGTGAGCGTCATGCCATCTCAGCACTGCCGACGCTTGTTTTGTGAGATGGGACCCCACCTCCAACCCGAAATGCTGTTTGTGAGCGCCACCAAAGGACTGGAAGAGGAAAGCTTACTGCGCATGACGGAAGTGGTCTGTTCAGTAATCGGTGCGAACGGTCATTTGTGGCCACGCATCGGAGCGCTCAGCGGCCCCAGTTTCGCCAAAGAAGTGGCGCGAGGCGATCCCACGGCAATCACCATCGCATCGATCGATTCCGAACTCGCGGAAACTGTGCAACAGGAATTCAGCGATCCGCGCTTTCGCGTGTACACCAATAATGACGTCATTGGCGTCGAACTCGGAGGTGCTTTAAAAAACATAATCGCGATCGCCGCCGGAATCTGCGACGGGCTGGGGCTTGGGCACAATTCAGTGGCGGCGCTGATCACGCGCGGGTTGGCGGAGATCACACGTCTGGTGGTCGCTTGCGGCGGTCGGCAGGAAACCATGGCCGGGCTCGCCGGCCTCGGGGATCTGGTTCTGACCTGTACTGGCGGACTTTCGCGCAACCGCAGTGTGGGCGTGGAACTCGGACGTGGGCGGAAGCTTCCGGACATCATCGCATCTATGCACGGAATGGTAGCGGAAGGGGTGTTCACCACCCACGCTGCGATTCAACTGGCGTGCACTCACAAGGTCGAAATGCCCATCACCGCTCAGATGGATGCCATCCTGCATCAAAGCAAATCTCCCCGCGATGCAATCCAGGAACTCATGACTCGGAGCGGCAAGAGCGAGACGGGCCTGTAGTCGCTAAGCTGCCTAAACACCCATCGGATCTCACCATTTGCCGCGCCGTTGTAGTTCTTCAATTTACAGGCAAGAGGCACGCTTAAGTACCCTGGGCGAATGCTGATTTGAAGTACTTTCGTAACGGGCATTGTCCCCCGAGAGTACGGTGCTTCTCATCCCATTGCCAGTAAACTTTTAGGGAGCAATAGTTGTTCGCCGTCACACGGCGTGGGACCATTTTGCCACTAAAGCTGCCACGGCCATCCCGTCTACCGATCCTCTACGTCATCCTTAGTGTCCTTATTCTGGTGAGCGTGGTGCCGATGTACTTTTACTCGGCGCAGGTGGAATCCATCAACCGGGACCGGCTGATTACCAACGAAAGACTTCTGCAGAACACGGTCACTCGGTCGTTGGCCGACGACATTTCGCAGCACCAGGAGTCCTTGCAATTGATGCAGGCCAATCTTTCTTCGGCGTTGCAAGTCGCCAGCGGGGGTGATTTCACTTCTGAACACGTACAAGCGCCCGAGCTGCGGGCTTTGTTGGAAAATTTTGTTTCTTCCTCGGGGGATTTGGCCTACGCGACCCTGTTGAATTCAGAAGCAAAAGGAATTTCGGCTGGCAGGATAGCTGCCGACGCCTTTCTGCAACGTGAGCTGGAGCGGGCGTATGCCGCAGCTCGCGAGGGCCGTGTGTACAACGGGGAGGCATTGGTGGTGGGCACTGGCAAGTCTGCGCGCACGGTGATGCTGGTAAGCACACCAATCACCGCCGACGGTCGTTTTGTTGGCATGATTGGGTCGGTGGTGGATCTGCAATTCTTGATTCGGCGCTTGCAGGAAGTGAGCCGCGGTGGCCTGACTCCCTACGTGGTTGACAGCCAGGGACGCTTGGTTGCGGGTGCATCCTCTGACTATGCCACCGGCCAGGACATGAACGATCTGGAAATCGTCCGCAATTTCGTCGAGCTGGGAAGAAAAGCGCAAATGGTGGCGGCCACCCGCGAGTTTGATGTGCACGATGGCAAGCACAGCATCAGAATGCTGGGGACTTACAGCCCAGTGACAAACCTCGATTGGGCCGTGGTGGTTCAAAAGCCACGGGCCGAGGCCTATCGTGGCGTGTACGAGCTACAGCGCACTGGCCGCATTTTGGCCATCATGGCCATCGCTCTTAGCGTCGGTATCAGTATTTTCGCGGCCAGGCGTATTACGAATCCCTTGGAAGTTCTAACTCGCTCCAGCCGCGCCATTGCGCGCGGAGACTTCACGCAACGTGTGCATCTTAACAGCCGCACGGAGATTGGCGAACTCGCCTCCACTTTCAATGTGATGTCCGCCGAACTGGAACAGTTCGTGCTCGATTTGAAGCGCGCGGCCACCGAAAATCGCGAGCTCTTCATGGGCTCGATCCAGATGCTCGCCGGAGCGGTTGACGAAAAGGATCCCTACACGCGCGGCCACTCCGACCGTGTTACTCGCTATTCCGTCTTGATCGCGCAGGAGATGAACATCTACAAAGATTTCATCGAAGTGGTGCGGATCTCAGCCCAACTGCATGACGTAGGCAAGATCGGAATTGAAGATCGAATTCTCAAGAAACCCGGCGCACTTACGCCGGAAGAGTTCGAGATCATGAAGACGCACACCACCAAAGGGGCAAATATCCTGCGGCCCGTGGCGCAGCTGAAAGATATGATTCCGGGAATCGAGCTGCACCATGAATCCCTGGACGGGCGTGGCTATCCGCACGGGTTGAAGGACGATGACATTCCGCTGCTGCCTAGGATAATTGCTGTGGCAGATACTTTCGATGCGCTGACGACCACGCGACCCTATCAGCGCGCGCACGAGCCGAAAGAGGCGCTGCGCATCATCCATTCGTTGTCAGGAAAGCGGCTCGATCCGACCGCAGTAGCCGCTCTGACTGCGATCTACGAACGCGGCGAAATTCAGGTGCCCACGCCTATGCCGATTGCCCAATCAGTTGCTGCGGCTGCCGCTGGCTCATCGGGGTCGACAACTGGCATGATGGCGTCCGCCGATTCTGAAAGCCATCATCACACAGTCGCGGAGATGCACACTTCGCGCTTCTAGTAGGAACCTAGCCCTTAAGCAGATCCAGCACGCAGGCAATTCCCTTGCGAAACTCTTCCGGAGGTGTGATCAGGCTCACCACCAGGTATCCATCCTCGGGAAAATCATAAAAGTGACCGGGGTGAACCAGCACACTGACTTTCCGCAGAATGTCGATAGCCAGATCTTCATCTCGCTGGGTTACGGGAACCCGCAATACCGCGTACCATCCGCCTTCCACCACGAGCCGGCTGCAAGTTTTCTGCTTAGCCAGCCGGCGGTCCAGTTCCTCCAGATTGGCGCGAACGCGATCGAGCAGTAACGGCTGGATGTGCCGGCGTTGCTCAAGCATTGCGGGCATGGCTAATTGCAGGGGAGCATTCATGGAGAGATAAGTATCGGCAATGACCTCCAGTCGCGCTACCGCACTATTCATGTGCGCTTCCGGACCGCTGGCGACGAGCCAGGCCACTTTCATTTGGGGCAAACCGGAAATTTTGGAGAGACCGCTCAGTGTGAAGGTCAAGACGGCATTATTGGCCGCGAATGTCGGCCGCATGGCTCCGTCGTGGGCGTAGTCCAGGAAAACTTCATCCACAATCAGCGACAGCCCGTACTCCAGACAAAAATTGTTGAGCTCCTGGCGCTCTGTGGCCGAAACATAGGATCCGGTGGGGTTGTTGGGATGTACAACAACGACGGCACGCGTGCGGTGGTTGACCGCTTTGTACAAAGATGGAAAGTCGATTTGCCAGCCGTGATCATAGAGCAGCGGATATGGCACCAGTCTCACATCGTGCAATCCGGCGAGAAATTCGAAAAGCGGATAGCTTGGCTTTGGGACGAGAATCTCATCGTCGAAATTGCAAAGCAGGCGGAATACATAAGAGTAGCCCTCGCTGGTACTGGTTGTGAGCACGATCGATTCCGGGTCGACATCAAATTCTTCGTGCTGGCTGCGGTAGTACTCGGTGACAGCCCGGCGGCCACTAAGCAGGCCCTTGGGTTGAGGATCGTAGTCCAGCGCCTCCGGCTGGATCAGCGCTTGTAAGATGGCCTCTTCGTCGTAGTGCAGTTGAGCGCGCGTGGGATTGGAAAGGGTAAGATCGATAATCTCCTGTCCCGCGGTGCGGAGCTCCCGTTGCGCTCGGGTGAAGGGATTGGGCGCGAGCTTCCAGTCGGTGCGATGAGAAAACATCGAACAGATGATATCCAATCAGACAATCCCGTAAAAGCTGGACCAAATCAACGGGTCGACTGGATTTCAGGTTGTGCGGTATGAATAATCAGAGGTGCTGGTGGTTAGTTATCCTAAGAGCGTAATTCTGGTTGTAGCAGCGTGTTGTGTCAGTCCATTTGCGAAGTGGAGTCATCTTGACGCGAAGCCTTCCCCCGCACCGACTTTCTATCGAAACGTGATTCCCGTTTTGCAGCAGCACTGCCAAAGTTGCCATCGGCCTGGAGAGATTGCCTCTTCAATTCCACTGATCACCTACACCGACGGACGCCAGTGGGCAGCTAAAATTCGTGACACAACAAACTCAAGGCAGATGCCGCCCTGGTTCGCCGATCCTTGCTGCGGGCACTTCATGAACGATCCTTCGTTGACTGCTGAAGAGATTTCTACGCTTTCTGCGTGGGCGGAATCCGGCACTCCCGTTGGCGATCCCCAGGATGCACCTTTATCACCTCATTGGACAGATGGCTGGAACATCGAACCGCCGGACGTGGTGATCACAATGCCGAAAGCGGTCGAGATTCCAGCGCATGGGGATGTGGAATACACCTATGAAATCGTCCCCACAAATTTTGCGGATGATAAATGGGTGCAAATGTCGGAGGTGCGGCCATCCAGCCGCGAGAACGTGCACCACGCCGTAGTTTACATTCGTCCCCCGGATTCCGATTGGCTGCGCGGTGGGCCGGTGGGGGTGCCCTTCACCGCCTCCAGTCTTGCCGGTGAGCATCTGCGGCACCAGGCCCACGAGACCAAAAGTGACATGCTCATGGTGTATGCGCCCGGAAGTTCGCCGGACCGTTGGCCGGAAAACATGGCCAAATTTGTTCCCGCGCATTCTGATCTGATTTTTCAAATGCACTACACGACGAATGGCCACGCCAGTGCCGATCAGACGAGTATCGGCATAGTTTTGGCTAAGCACCCACCACCGCAGAGGGTAATCACGTTGCAGCTGGCCAACGATCACGACACGATTCCCATTCCTCCGGGGGCGGAGAATTATCGTGTGGAGGTCCACGGCACAATTCCAAACGACTGTACCCTCCTCAGCTTTTTTCCCCACATGCACCTGCGCGGAAAACGTTTCGAGTACAACATCGTTCATGAGGACAAGAGCATCGAGACGCTGTTACGGGTGAACTACGATTTTTATTGGCAACTAAGTTACAGGTTGGCGCAGCCACGTTTCCTGAAAGCAGGAACTGAGTTGCAGGCAATTGCTTGGTATGACAACTCACACAAGAATCGAGACAATCCGGACCCCGATGCTACGGTCTCCTGGGGCGACCAGACATACAACGAGATGATGGTCGGATTCTTCGACATCGCGGTGCCGGCCGGCATGGACAAGTCGGAATTCTTCGTACGCCACCCAGGCAGGTGATCAATACACGTTATTTCTGGGATTGAGGATTCCTTCTTCCCTCGGCTTTGTAACTTTTCTACAATCCCTGAATCTCATCGCTAAAGTCAGCCCCATCTTAGAGATGATGTCATGAGCTCACCAATCAGCCGGCGCAAATTCAGCAGCGTTAGCCGGCGTGAGGTATTGAAGCTCACGCCAATGGTCGCCTTGGGCGCGTTTGCTATCCCGAAGCTTCAGAAGCCGCTTCTCAAGGGTGGCCTGGCTGTCAGCGACTGGGCTTCGGCTAAACTTTTCCGTTCCGGGCGCCTCGCACCTACGTTCGACGACTCCGAAGTTACTCCCTTCAGCAAGTTTCCCATTAACGATTACGACGTGGACGACCCCGAAGTGGACTTAGAACACTGGACTCTGAATGTCTCCGGGGCAGTGCAGAAGGCCGGGGAGTATACGCTGGCACAGATTCAGGCTTTTCCCAAAATCACTCAAAACACCCGCCACCTCTGCGTAGAGGGATGGGATGTGATCGGCCGCTTTGGCGGCACGCGCCTCTCTGACTTTCTGAACAGCATTGGCGCCGATCCTGCCGCGCGTTTCGTGAGCGTTGAATGTGCGGACGACTACTACGAATCGTTGGATATGCCAACCGCGATGCATCGGCAAACATTACTTTGCTATGAAATGTACGACCAGCCACTGACGCGCGAGCACGGTGCGCCGCTGCGCCTGCAGATCCCCACCAAAGTTGGCTACAAGCAAGCCAAGTACCTGACGAGGCTCACCGTTAGCCATGTAATCGACAGAGTCGGGTATTGGGAAGACCAGGGCTACTCTTCTTTCTACGGTCTGTAGTTGTAAACGAGGGTGACATGGCAACGCGCGCGATTGCGATTGAAGACGTCAAGAGTGGCGAACAAAGCGAAGCGGTGTACGAGCATCCGTTTGTGGTGCGTTTGTGTCATTGGTTGAACGCGATTTGTTTGTTCGTGATGGTAGGCAGTGGGCTGCAAATCTTTCGTGCTTTCCCGAGCTTCGGCGCCAAAATCCCACAAAAAGACCTGCTCCATTGGCCTAAAGCGTTCGCCTTGGGTGGATGGCTCGGCGGTGCCTTGCAGTGGCACCTTACGTTTATGTGGATCTACATCGCGACGGGCTTGTTGTATGTCGGCTATCAGGTCTTCAGCGGCAATTACAAACAGGTGCTTTTTGTTCGGCGCGATATACCCGGTATTTGGCCGATGGTGCGCCACTACTTTTTTTTTGGCCCTAAGCCGCCTGCACGAGAAGCCTACAACCCGCTCCAGAAGCATGCCTACACGTCCGCGATAGGACTGGGCGCGCTCTCGGTGCTGACCGGCATAGCCATCTGGAAGCCGGTGCAATTCTCCTGGCTGGCATCGCTGATGGGTGGTTTCCATTGGGCGCGGTTGTGGCACTTCCTGATTATGTGGGCGCTGTTGGCGTTTGTATTTGGGCACCTAGTCATGGTGGTGTTGCATGGCTGGAACAACTTTGTATCGATGTTCACGGGATGGAAGAAGGATCCGGAGTATCGCGTGCAGTAAATGCTCGTTTGCGGCCCTGGGAGTTCAGGGTTGCTGTGAGGAACTATGCCGGGAGGGCGGAATTCGCTGGCAAATCCAGCGGAACAACTGAACGAGGAAACGCTGATCCGGCGAGTTCGGGATGGCGAACGGGAGCTTTTTTATGATCTGATTCGGCCCTACGAGCGGCGGGTATTTGGCGCAGCCTTTGCCATCTTGCGAAATGAAGCCGATGCCGAAGATGTGGTCCAGGAGGCCGTGCTGAAGGCGTTTAAGCACATTCGCCAATTTCGCGCAGAATCGCGGTTCAGCACCTGGTTAATCCAGATCACGGTTAACGAGGCGCGTATGCGCAGACGAAAAGAACACGCCGAAATCATAGAACCGATCGTCGATCGACAAGATGAGGAGGGACACTACAACCCGCGCGATTTTGCTGACTGGCGCGAAATTCCGCTGGAGGTGCTGGAACGCAAGGAGGTCAGGGAGAAGCTGGCTGGAGCGCTGGCATCGTTGGGAGAAAAATACCGTGAGGTGTTCGTGCTGCGCGACATGGAGCACTTAAGCATCGAGGAGACCGCAATCGCGCTCGGGATTTCGACTGCATCGGTCAAGACTCGGTTGCTGAGAGCCCGCCTCATGCTCCGCGATCTGCTGGCGCCGGGGTTGGGTGGCGCTTGGAGCAGCCGATTGTCTTTCGCAAAGGGGGTCAAGCCATGGTAATCAGCTGCGAGCAAGTTTGGCGCGAGATTTCGAACTATCTCGAAGGCGACGTCGATCCCGGTTTGCGGGCCGCCATGGAAGAGCACTTTCGCGGTTGCAAGCGGTGCTCCGCAGTGCTGGATGGTACGCGCAACCTCGTTCAGTTGTATGGCGATGAACGTATGTTGGAAGTGCCCCTTGGGTTCAGCCAGCGCCTGCATCGCAGGCTGGAAGAGAACACTGCCCCTGGGCGAAGAACGTTCTTGGGCTGGATGGTCACGGTAGCGGCAGCCGTCCTGCTGGCCGGCAGCTTCGAACTGGCACGGTCCTCAGTGTCCGAGCATACGCAACTGAGGTCAGAGCACGCGCAATCTGGCAACGGCATTCCTCCCGATCTGATGGTTGTTGTTACAACGGAGGGAAAGACCTTTCACGTGCCCGGATGCCGTTTCATTCACGACAAAACGCATTTGCAGACGATTGCGGCGCAACAGGCAATCCGCGAAGGCTACGTACCCTGCGTGCGCTGCATGAAGAAATACCTGAGTGCTTGACCTCTGAAAGGGAAGGCCGAGTAATTCGGCTGGTTGAGCGGAGTCACTTACTTCTAAGGGATTGAACAAGGTCCCGGCGATCAGGCAGCCGCCGGGACCGGGCTGGCTGCCAAATCAATGCTGCATTTGATCGTTCTTCATGTTGTCGTTCATTCCGCCTTTGGCCATCTTGAGCGACATCACGTGAACTTCGTTCTTGTCGGGATAGACGTGTGCTTTTAAGGTCACATGGTGTCCCTCATGACCCTTTACAGCATCGGGATTGGTAATAGTCCAACTCTTGTTGTCCTTATCGCTGGTGAACATTTTTCCGTCATCGCTGATTTTGCCGGTCACGCTGACGGCCTTGTCGGACATTTTGTCCTGTTTCATATTGTCGTTCTGACCCATGGAACCACCAGACTGTGCGACAGCAGCCATCGACACTGCAACCAGACACATCACCATTAACCTGCAAAAAACTCTTTTCATGGATTCTCCTACCGTAGGTGTAAGTTTTGTCCGCGCATGGGCGGCGCAGATGAGATGTTCCAGCAAGCGAAAGGTTACAGGACCAGATAACTTAAAGCTCGTCGTTGCCGCATGCTACACTGTGCGGTTTTCTTTCAGGAGATCAGTATGCGCCGACGTATTCTCTCCGGTGTCGTTGGACTAGCCCTGGTTTTGATATGCGCGATTCCGGGGAGCGGGCAAACTCAGCTCGCTGCGGACTTGCGGCAGAAAATCGACAAAGCAGCGATCGAAGCTCTGGCCAACACCGATGTGCCCAGCGCTTCCATCGCCGTGGTGAAAGACGGTGAAATCGTTTACTTGCAGGCACATGGCGATGCCAGACTCGAGCCGCGCGTTGCGGCGAAGCCAGAGATGCGCTACAGCATCGGTTCCATCAGCAAACAATTCACAGCGGCTGCAATCCTCCTTTTACAGGAACAGGGCAAGCTCTCACTGGACGATAAAGTGGCCAGGTTCGTCCCCGACGTGACGCGTGGAAACGAGGTCACCATCCGGCAACTGCTCTCGCATACCTCGGGATATCAGGACTACTGGCCGCAGGACTATGTGATGCCGATGATGCTGCAGCCGGTTACCGGGCAAACGATTCTGGACATGTGGGCGCGCAAGCCGCTGGATTTCGATCCCGGCACAAAGTGGCAATACAGCAATACAAATTATGTGCTCGCCGGTCTGATTATCGAGAAGGCGAGCGGCATGCCATTACTACAGTTTCTGCAGAAGAAAGTTTTCACGCCGCTGGGCATGAGAAATGTGGCCAACATCGATCAGCAGAAATTGGGCGATCCCGATCCAATCGGTTACATGCGCTATGCGCTCGGCCCGCTGCGTCCGGCACCGAAGGAAGGAAAGGGCTGGTTGTTTGCGGCGGGAGAGCTGGCCATGCCAGCAGAAGACTTGGCCCGGTGGGACATCTCGATTATCGATCAAAAGCTGATGAAGCCGGCATCTTATCGCGAATTTGAAACTGAAGTTGTGCTCAAGAACGGCTTGGGAACGCAGTATGGCCTCGGAGTATTCATCCGTTCCGAGTTTGGACATCGTGCCTTGTCGCACGGAGGCGAGGTTTCCGGCTTCACGGCAGAAAACATGGTTTTTCCCGACCAGCGCGTCGCCGTAGCGGTACTGACAAATCAGGATGCGGCGGACGCATCCGGCCAGATTGCCCGCGCAATTGCGCCTTTATTGCTGGCGAGCGATGATCCTCAAACCGAGGCGAAACTGGAGCAAGCACGGAAGATTTTTGAGGGCCTGCAGCACGGTACGATCGACCGCACGCTGTTCACAGATAACGCAAACTTCTATTTTAGCGAGCAGGCGCTTAGAGATTTTGCCAGCGGGCTGGGGCCACTAGGAGCACCGGAAGAGTTTATCCAAACTCGAGAGGCGCTGCGCGGCGGGATGAAACTACGGGTATACCAGATTAAATTCTCCGGCAAGACCCTCCAGGCGTGGACCTACGAAATGCCCGACGGCAAACTTGAACAGTACCAGATTGCGGCACAGGATTGAGAGCGATGCTGGGAACCGGAGTGGTGTAGCTATTATCCTACTTCGACGAGTCCATAACTTTTCTGCCAGCGGGCGCGCATGTGGCGCAGGGCGCGCTCGATTTCTTCCTTACTGACGTCCGCGTTCGGTCCGTCCAGAACTGCCGCCGCTTCGCGCTTGGCAGCCTCCAGTAACTTGCGGTCGCGGATCAGGCTAGCCACACGGAAACTCGGCAGACCCGCCTGGCGCGTCCCGAAAAATTCGCCCGGACCGCGCAGTTCCAAATCAAGTTCTGCAATCTGAAAGCCGTCATTGGTGCGTACCATCGCGTCGAGGCGGCGTTCCCCGTCCTCGGAAATTTTTCCGCCGGTCATGAGAATGCAATAGGATTTCGCTGCCCCTCTTCCAATGCGTCCACGCAATTGATGTAACTGCGCCAAACCGAAGCGCTCGGCGTGCTCAATGACCATCACGTTTGCGTTCGGCACATCGACCCCAACCTCGATTACTGTTGTCGAAACCAGGATCTGAAGTTCACCTTTCTGGAATGCCCGCATGACTTGTTCTTTGAGATCCGGATCCATCCGCCCATGCAAAACGCCAACCCGCAAGTCGGGGAAAACGCGCTGGCTGAGCTCTTTGTACATCCGCATGGCAGCTTTGAGCTCGCGCTCCTCGTTCTCCTCAATAACGGGATAGACGACATAGGTTTGCTGTCCCGCTGTTACTTGCTTTCGCACGAAATCCCACACCTCACTCTCGTGTTCGTCGGAAACCCGACGGGTCACGATGGGGGTTCGGCCCGGAGGCATTTCGTCAATTACGCTGATGTCCAAATCACCATAAAGCGTGAGGGCGAGCGTGCGGGGAATTGGCGTAGCGGTCATGACCAGAACGTCCGGTTCGCCGAAAGCCGGGCTTTCCTGCACTCGCACCGATCCGGTACCCGTCCCTCCTTCGCCGGATTTCTTCATCAACTTGAATCTCTGCAGAACGCCAAAGCGGTGCTGCTCGTCAACGATCACCAGCCCCAACTTGGCAAACTCGACCTGCTGCTCGATCAATGCATGAGTTCCGATTACCAGCTGTGCATTGCCTTGTCTGATATGGCGGCGTGTCTCGCGCTTGCTATCATCTTCCAACGATCCGGTCAGAAGAACGATGCGGTATCCAGCAGCGTCGAGGATGCGGCGAGCGGAAAAATAATGTTGTTGCGCGAGAATCTCGGTTGGCGCCATCAAAGCGACCTGAAAATCATTTTCGATTGCGATGATGGCGGCTTCGAAAGCCACAATAGTTTTGCCTGAACCTACATCTCCTTGCAGCAACCGGCGCATGGGCACCGGCTTCTGCATATCGTAAGCGATCTCCTTCAACGCCCGCTTCTGAGCAGCCGTGGGATGAAAGGGCAATATCTTCTTGATGGATGAACGGGCCCGTTCATCCAGTTGAAAGGCAATTCCGGTTTGTGCTTTTTGCTCGCGCCGTTTGAGTTCCAGCCCCAGTTCGACGAAAAACAATTCTTCGAAAATGAGCCGGACGTGAGCGGGTGTGCGGGATGATTGCAGATCCTCCATGCTCGTGCCGGCCTCGGGCCAATGCACTTTCCATAGGGCCTCGCGAGGTGGGATCAGGCCTAGATGACCGCGAACAACCGGAGGTATCGGGTCGGGTAAGTCCGGAGGGAGATTCTCCAGGAGGGTGTGGATGATCCGCCGGAACCAACGGGAAGTCAGGCGTCCTTGTCCGGCTGCCTCGTAAATGGGCACGATCCGCCCAATTTCGAGCGAGGCTGCCAGCCTGTCTTCGGCAACGGCGGAGGCATTGTCCGTGGAATCACTCAAAATCTCAAATTGAGGTTGGACAATCTGTACTTCGCCACCGCGGTAATCTTCATCTACCTTGCCGTACAGCGCGACTACCTGGCCTGGTTTGAATTTGTCCTGCAGATAAGCGGCGTTAAACCATATACACTTGAGTCGCGCTCGGCCCTGACCGGCGGTCATTTGAAAGATCGGCATCCGGCGAGTGCGGAAAAGCCCTGAATTGCGGACTTCGGCGATAATGGTTGCCATTTCCCCCGGCCGCAGCTCGGCAATACTGCGCGGATTCAAGCGGTCTTCGTAACGAAATGGCAGATAATGCAATAGATCATCAACGGTATGAATGCCCTTGCCGGCCAGCACATCTGCCAAACGAGGCCCGATTCCTTTAACGTATTGAACGGACGTGGCCGGCTCCAGCATCTCAAGGGGATGTTAGCAGGACAATCGTAAGCTGCCACAGAGGTTCACATCGAGGTCGTCAGAAAAACGTGTCTCAGTCAACCGCCAATTTCTTCCATGCTCTCGCAGCTGTGCTGGCAGGCAATACGATCTATTTCTTGCTGGAGAAACATCTTCCGGTGCGGGCTCACCATTCCCCGTTCAAGATCGACTGGGGCATGTTGGTCGACTTTTGGTTCTGCCTGGTCGTATTCGGGGTTATCAAAACCGTGGCGGCGCGAAGGCGGCAATCGAAACTGCCTAGATCATGAGGATTCGGCTTTGAGATCAGAGCGGGGCGCCCCCATACCAACGATCACCACGTTACCTTCGGTACCTCGGTAATACAGGAAAATCCCGATAAAATTTCGCCAGCACCAATGCAGAAAATTGCCATCCTCTACGACGCCAGCCAGGCGGTGCTGTCTACCTTTGATCTCGACGAGGTGTTTCAGCAAATTCTGGTGATCGCGCGCGACTATTTTCATCTGCAAAACGTGGCTATCTTGTTGCTGGATAAGGAAACCGGCGAATTATATGTGCGCCGGCAGGTGGGTTGGGACGAGGGTCAGGATAAGGTGCGAACACGCCTCGGGAAAGGACTTACCGGATCAGCCGCGCAACAGAAGCGTCCCGTATATGCGCCCGACGTTACCAAGGATGGGCGCTACATTCCATCCGCCAAGTCTACTCGTTCAGAGCTGGCGGTGCCGTTGATGGTTCGAGACGAGGTAGTAGGTGTGCTCGATTGCCAGAGCGAGAAATTTAACCACTTCGACGCGGAAACCGTTGATCTTTTAACGCTTTTCTCTACCCAGGCCTCCATGGCGTTGCAGAATGCCCGTCTGCATGCACTGGAGCGGCGGCGGGCCTCGCAGTTGGAGGCTATTAACGCCATTGCGCAGCAGATGACGGCGGTGCTGGAATTGAATGAACTTCTCTCCAAGGTCTGCATACTCATCCAGCAGGCGTTTGGGGTATCTCAAGTTTCGGTGCTGCTGAAGGATGAAGAGGAACTCGTCATGCGCGCCAGACACGGAACGCTGACGGCGCGCGTGCCGGAAGGCGGTCGCCTGTCGCCGGTCGAGGGGTCCTGGGGGCGGGCTTTGGAAAGCGTGAAAACTGTTATCGAGAATGACGCCACTGCTTCGACCAGCACCGGTTTATATGCAGAGAGTCGCTCGCAAATGTCTATCCCCTTGGTCTCCTTCGGACAGGCGCTCGGAGTGTTGGTGCTGGATAGCGCGCAAAAGAGCGCATTCAATGCGAACGAAGCTCAGCCCCTCGAGTCCGTCGCTGATATTTGCGCTACTGCCATTCAGAATGCACATTACGTGAATCGCGTGAAGCAGCTCGCATATCTGGACGGACTGACAGGTATCTTCAACCGCCGCTTCTTCGAGTTGCGAATCGCCGAGGAGATTGAGCGGGCGCGTCGCTTCGACTCGGGGCTAGGCGTTCTCATGATCGATATTGACCATTTCAAACGCCTGAATGACGAGTTCGGTCATTTGCTGGGAGATGAAGTATTGCGCCAGGTCTCCTCGATTTTCCACCAGCAGGTCCGAAAGATTGACGTGGTATGCCGTTATGGGGGAGAGGAATTTGCTATTCTGCTGTCACAAACCACCCCGCAGCACTCGCTTGCGATAGCGGACAAACTGCGCCGGATCGTGGAAACCTGGCAGTTTCCTGGAGTCGCCCGTCCTGTAACCATCAGCGCGGGTGCTGCCAACTTCCCGGAGCACGGTTCAACCCGCGACCAACTTGTGCAGGCGGCCGATGCGGGACTTTATGCGGCCAAACAGGCGGGAAGAAATCGAGTTTGCTTGGCGCCAGACCTGCCACGCAGCCGGGCGCATGCAACCAGCCGGTAATCAAAGCTAAATCTGGGCGCAACCGACCTCATATCTTTGGCAAATCCGATCCAGTTGCCGCTGGTGATCGCATAGCCGTCGCCGCATTTCGCTCATTGCCTTTTGAAAATCACCTTGATGGGCCAGAAATTCTCTTGTGGCTCGTTCTACTTCTGGCCCGATCTTCTGAATGCGTTGGTTGATGGCTTCCCGCACCTGTGGTTCGAGGTGATTCCAATCCGATTCCAGTTGTGCAAGCTGAGACGCCTGAGCATCGAGCTGCGGCAGCTCGATGCTCTCGGTATCAAGCCTGGACTGCTTTCGCTCCGGCAGGCTCAGCGTGATGGTTTGCTCTTTCTTGTCGCGCAGAATGCCGACGCTGGCGGTACTGCCCTGGCGAGAGCGTAGCGCATGAGAGAAGTCACTCGTATCGTGAATTGGTTCATCGTTGATCTTCACAATCACGTCGCCCGCCCGAAAACCGGCCTTGTCAGCGCGGCTCCCCTTCTCGACGGAGCGTATTAGAACGCCTTGGCCGTTCTTGGTGCCGAAGAAATCCCCCAATTGCGGAGTAAGGTTTTCGACCATCAGTCCACTCCGCGCCGACGAGCGCACGACCACGATGGATACAGGCATATCCAACTCCGGCATCACAGGCATGGCGGGCATTTCGAAATGGAAGTCCTTCATCTTCGACCCAAAATCATCGGCAAAACTGTTCTTGCGATCGGCCAGCTGCACCTTGCAAGTCATGGGCTGGCCATTTCGGCTGATGCCCAGCGTTATCACGCGTCCGGGCGGAGTCTCACGGATCATGCGGCGTAGCTGTTCCACGCTGGCGACTTTTTCACCATTGAGCGTCAGAATTACGTCCTGCTCCTTCAGACCGGCTTTGCCCGCGGGTGCATCCTGATCAACCATGGTGATCTCTACGCCGCTCTCTTCCTTCAGGTGAAGCGTACTGAGCTGATCGGGAGTAATATTCCGAGTGTCCACCCCTAAGTACGAATCATCACCAGAATCCTCGCTCGAAACCCCGTAAACTTCCCCATGTGCCGACGAAACTCGACCCGCATAGGCGGCGTATGACGAGAGGCTGAGCAGCAATGCAGTTAATAGAATTCTTCGTTTCATGAGACCCCCAAAATCTTTCTATCGGCCAGCGCGACGGAATGAGATGTCGCCGGTTACGGTCTGCACCTTGAGAACCGGGCCGCCGCCGTTCAGGTTACCTTCTGCCGTCACTGTTTTTGGTCCGTAATCGCCGCCTTCGGTTGTGACCCGAATCTCGGGAAAATCGGAATGAATACTGTGACCATTCGCGACTTCGATTGAAGCTCGAACGCTGAGGTTCACATTGGGCACAATGTAGACGGTGATATCGCCGGCCGAGGTCTCCAGCATGGAATCGCTCGCCTCGCCGGGCACGAACTTGACTTCGATACCGCCTGCACCGGTCTCCGCCCGGGCTGAAGGCACTCCCCAAAGCTCGATCGTGCCACCACCAGTTTCCGCCCGTACCGGACCCTTGGCGGAATTCAGGCGAATGCTGCCCCCGCCGGTCGAGATCTCTGCCGGTCCTCCAATGTCGCCGAGATCGATGCTGCCCCCACCGGTGCTGGCCCTTACCCGGCCTTCGCAGTGCTCCACCTGGATGCTGCCGCCGCCGGTTTCCAGCTCCGCTCCCTGAGCGCAGGAAACTACCACCAAGCTGCCGCCGCCGCTCTCTGCGATGATTTTGCCCTTGGCGGAATTTACTTTGATGGAGCCGCCGCCGGTGTGCAGGTTGACCTCGGATGCCACCGCGCCTACTTCGATGCTGCCGCCACCGGTTTCGCCGTTGAGTGGACCGCCGATGTCGTCGAACCGGATATTCCCGCCGCCGCTTTCGGCATCGACCCGTCCGGCGATACCATCGGAGGAAATACTACCGCCTTCCGTTTCAATCTTTACCTCCTCCATACTGCGAGGCACGCTGATGGTGAATTCTCCGGAGAACCTGTGAGCTCGGCCTCCCTCCCAATCCGCCACGATCCAGGCAGTGTCCCCGTGGACGTAGGCGCTAATTTTGTAATTCTCGAATTCGCGGCGCGCTTTCTCTTCGGACCCGCTATAAGAATGATTGCGAATCGTGTAATCAATGCTCTGCTGGGAACCGCCGTTCACCTTCACTGATCCGACATCTACTTTTATCCGCAGATTCCTTACTGCCGCGAGAGTTCCGGTTATTTCCTGTATCCAATTTCCACCATCCCCGTAAATGCGGGTCTGTTGTGCCGTTGCCACTGGCACCACCAGCAACAGAACGGCTACAAATCTAGGGAGTTGCTTCAAAAGTCCACCTTTCTTTCATCCTCACCTTCATACTTGGCACCATTGAGCCTCCTCAGCGTTGCTCAGGGCAGGTCTGCGCCTGCATCAATCGAACTCCGGAAGCTGTGCCAGCATAGTGCGCGCCTGCAACTTGATGTATTGGTTGGAGTCATGCTCAGCCAGACTCCGCAGAACTGCACGCACACTGCCGTCGGCACGAACCGGTTCAAGCAAATGCAAAGCCTCAGTGCGAACTCCGGGATTACCATCATTCAACAGGGCTTCCAATAACGTGTCGCGAACGCGTGCATCAGTTTTTACATATGCGCCCAGACCATCCAGAGCTTTCAGCCGGACTCCCGGATTGGAATCATAGCGTAGCGCGTAGATCAGGGCTTCTCGTACGTGCGTATCATTGGGCTGTTGCGTGAGCAGATCCACGGAATCCATCCGAACTCCGGAGTTGTAATTGCTGCGGGCCGCGAACAGCAGAAGCTGCTGAATGCGTCGATCGTTGAGCGAACCTTGCGCTTCCTGGGTGGAAACGGTGTCGTACTTTATGCTGATTTTGTCCGACCCTGGCGCTTGCGAAACCGAACGTATGCCCGCTATGGAAGATTCGGCTGGTTCGACTGCCGTGCTGGGAACGCTTGAGCTGATGTTTCCTGCAGCGCCCAGGATCTTGTAAGTGGCGCCGATGCCCGCCGCAAAACCGACAATGAAAAGAGCGGTGGCCAATGCAGGTGAAAAACGAATCTGCCGAAGCCAAGCGCCGGGATCGAAAACTAACCGGTGCCAGAACGTGCCTTGCTTGGTGGTCTCGAGTGCTTCCTGCAGCCTCATCCGGGAGGCTGCCAGCAGATTCGGCGAGGGCTCTTCCACCGGCATCTCGGATAACACAGCGTGGAACTTGCGGGTCGACTTCAGCTCGGTCGTGCAGTCGGTACAGCGTGCCAAGTGTTGTTCGAGTTCATACCGCGCGTCGTCAGGCAGTTCGTTGTAAACATAAAGCAGAATGTTCTCTTTCACCCATTCACATTTCATAATTGCACCTGTTCCTGCTTGGCTGCGCGTAAGCACTTCATCGCATATCTGCCAAGGCTCCGCGCAACTTCTGGGTCGCGCGAAACAAAGTGTTCTTGGCCGTTTCTTCCGTCGTGTTAAGAACTTCGCCCACGGTACGAAGTTTGAGCCCGTGGTAATGTTTTAGCTCGAATACCATTCGCTCGCGGGGAGTCAGTTTTTCCAGAGCGCGAGTGATCCGGCTGGCCAGTTCCCGGCTCATCAGGTCACGCTCGGGATTGGATTCAGCCCGCCCATCTGCTACCTGATCCAGCACATCGTATTGCTTCCCGTCGGAGTCCGTCGCCACTGGAGCTTCCTCTTTGCGGATTTGCCTTTTTCGCAGGTGGTCGAGGCACAAGTTGGTCACGATCCTATAAATCCAGGTATAGAAGGAGCATTCAAAGCGAAAGTTGCCGATGCTCTTGTAGGCCTTGAGGAACGCTTCCTGGTAAACATCTTGAGCTTCGTGTTCCGATCCCGTGAGGTGCATCGCCAGCCGAAGCACAGCCTGGTCATATTGCCGCACTAGCTCCTCGAACGCAGCCCGATTACCGCGCTGCGCTTCGCGGACCAGCAGGGTATCGTCGATCCGGCCTAGATTGTGCCCGGCCATAAGGTCCCGAGAGGGGGAATCCTGGGTGCCGATAGCTTTTTCGCCTTGTTCAACTCCCCTTGGGGAGCACGTGCCAACCGTAAATGGTACAGCCCACGCATCGGCCAGCATATCTGTTATGCATCCTCGACTGTACCGGGACCCTTTAGTCACTTCTCCCGGTTGCATAGCTATGGACGTGTCAGAATGAGAACCGTAAGCAGAATTCCGGGTGTTTTGGCAGGATTTTTGCTCGCTGCGGCCAAGCACCAAGGTGAAGATCGTTTTGCTGCGGCGCATCGCTTCAGCCCGGTAGCCAAGCGCTTTGGACGTACTCAGAAGCTGCTCATTCGGCCGCGTCTTTCTCGATGAGAACCTTCAAATGAGTAGTCACGTCCTTGTGCAGCTTGATGGGAACAGCAAACTCACCGAGGGTCTTGAGCGGCTCGTGCAACTGCACCTTGCGACGATCGACATTAAAGCCCTTTTTCTCAAGAGCCTCCGCGATGTCACCAGATGTAACTGATCCGAAGAGCTGGTCGTGCTCTCCCGAGCGCCGCTTGAAATTCACTGACAGCCCATCGAATTGTTTGGACAACTCTTCCGCCTGGGCCTTTTCTTTAGCGGAGCGGCGCACCGCGGCCGCTTTCATCTGCTCGATAACCGCTTTATTGCCGGCTGAGGCTTCGATGGCGAGCTTGCGCGGCAAGAGATAATTGCGCCCATACCCTTCGGCGACTTTCACCACGTCGCCACGTGATCCCAGCTTGGCTACATCTTCTTTCAGAATGACTTCCATGAAATGACTCCCGTGTAATTAAAGGAATTTGGAGATCGGGCATTCCGCCGCAAAGGGTTCTCGTACTATGACGCTCGACCTGCGAACGGCAGCAGCGCGATATTGCGAGCCTGCTTGATCGCCGAAGACAATCGTCGCTGGTGCGGAGTGCAGACGCCGGTGAGCCGCCGGGGTACGATCTTTCCGCTCTCCGCTACAAACTGCGCCAGCAGCCGAATGTCCTTGTAATTAATGGCCTCGATCTTTTCGACACAGAACTTGCAAACCTTCTTGCGGCGAAAATACTTGCGGCCGCCTGGCCCGCCTTCACCGCGCGGTCCCCCCGGGCCACTGCGAGGAGGGCGACGTTCTCCTCGGTCAGTTCGTTCGGCAGTGGGGGCTGTTTCTCCGGTTGGCGCTGATGTTGGTCTGGTCTCGTCAGTCATGATGCTCCTTAAATTTCGTACGTCGTCCGCCGTTGGTCGTCAGCTTCTCGCTTGGAAGGCCGCATTACGTCGAGTTCGGGCTTTACCCAGCGACGCAGGACTAAGATTAACCACGTGGTTTTATGCCGTCGCTGCCGGAGCCTCTCCGGTCACCTCAGCCGGAGTCGCCGCAGTCGAAGTCTTGCGCCGCGCCTCGCGGATCGCCTTGATCTTGTCCAGGCGCTTCCGCTCCTCATCGATACGCACGGTCAGAAATTTGATCACCGGCTCGCTCACGCGCAGCCGCCGCTCCAGTTCGTGAATCAAGCCGCCACTTCCTTCCACCGTCAGCAGGATGTAAATGCCATCCTGAAATTTGCGCACCTTGTAAGCAAGCCGGCGTTTGCCCATGCGCTCGACGTTCTTCACCTGCCCCGAAGCCGCCGTTACCGCCGACTCCAGCGTGGAAATCAGCTTGTCCTGGTCTTCTTCAGGCATATCGGGACGAACAATAAACATAAGTTCATAAGTGCGATTCATTTCTTCTCCTAAATTCTCCTGTTACTCCGCGGTCAGTGCCGAATGCCGTGCATTGCCCGCATCCACCGAAGATCATGACTCATCCGGCCTGCGATTGAAGCGGCTCATCGCTGCCGCTTCGCCTTCCGTCAAAATCACCTTTACCGCCTCGGCTGCCGTAACGAGCATTTCGTCGACAAGCTTGAGCTGAGCTTTGCGCAACGGCGAAAGCAAATAGCTCATGCCGTCCTCGACCTTCCGGTCGGGAGCAACGCCCATCCGGATTCGCAGGAAATCCTGCGTACCGAGCGCTCCGATCAAAGACTCAATTCCGTGATGCCCCGCCGAGCTTCGGTTGCGATGCAGCCGGACAGTTCCCAGCGGAAAATCCAACTCGTCCTGAAGCACAACCAGGTCGGTCTCGGGGCTGACTTTGTGCTCGGCCACCAGCTCGCGCACCGAAAGCCCGCTCAAATTCATGAACGTCTCTGGTTTGGCCAATAAGACCTGCTCCGAACCAATCGTTGCTCTTGCCGTCAAGGCGCGGCACTGCCGGTTTCTGACTTCCACGCCTCGCTGCTCGGCGATGCGATCAATTGCCAGAAAGCCCAGGTTGTGCGGTGTGAACTGATATTCGATTCCCGGGTTGCCGAGGCCTACGATCAGCTTCACGCGCGCTTAGCTCTTAGCGTCCAGCTACCAGGTCCACTAACAGATCCTTCGCCCCGCTCACTTCTTCTCTTTCTTTTCGGCCTTCTCTGCCTTTTCGGGCTTCTCTGGCGCAGCCTCGGCACCTTCCTCTTCGGTCTCCTGCTTGCCCTTCTTGATGACTTCGGGTTCGGCAGGAGCTGCCGCGGCTTCTGCGGCTGCGGCTTCCGGAGTAGGCGCGACCTCTTCCTTCACCGAAATAATGTGCGCAACGGGCTGGTTCGGGTCAGACAAAAACTTGACCTTGTCACTGTGCTTCAAATCAGCAATGCGCATGACTTTCCCGAACACCAGCTCGCTCACATCCGCCTCAATCGAGGTAGGTATGTCGTCGGGCAAGCATTCGACTTCTACTTCGCGCGCAATCTGCTCCAGAATGCCGCCCTGCTGCTTCACGCCCGCGGCTTCACCCTTTAGCACAATGGGCACGTTCACCCGCAGCTTCTCTTGCATCGCGATGCGCTTCAAATCGATGTGGAGCAGGGCGCCCTTAATCGGCTCGTATTGCCAATCCACGATCATGGCCTTGGTACGCTCGCCGTCAAGGGTGAGATCGAAAATAGTGTTGTAACCCGATTGCGAATGCAGGATGCGCGAAACCTGCCGCGGATCGACGCTCACGGGCAGGGATTGTTTGCCTGCGCCGTAGAGGACGGCTGGAATCTTGCCGCTGCGACGCACGCGGCGCGCATCGTTTTTATCGCCAGCCACACGCGGCTGCGCTTCCAATACGTTGTTTTCAGTTACCGTTGTCATAATCTTTGATTCCTGGTCTATATGAACAATTTGCTGACCGACGTTTCCTCGTGAATGGACTGGATAGCGCGCCCGATGAGACCGGCTATGGTCAAAACTTTGATCTTTGGTTCTCTCTTCGCGTCGTCGTTCAGGGGAATCGTATTGGTGACCACAACTTCCCTGATGCACGATTTTGAGATGTTTTCCACTGCAGGTCCCGACAACACTGCGTGGGAAGCGCAGGCGTAAATCGCAATCGCGCCGTTATCGATCAACGCATTGGCGGTCTTCACCAGCGTGCCGGCCGTGTCGATGAGGTCATCGATGACCAGACAAGTTCGGCCGCTCACATCGCCAATCACGTGCATAACCTCGGCCACATTGATATCGACGCGCCGCTTATCTACGATCGCCAGGGCAGAGTCCATTTTCTTGGCGAAGAAGCGCGCACGCTCTACGCCGCCTGCATCCGGCGAAACCACCGTCAAATTTGGCAAGTTTGCCCGTTTGAAATAATCGACCAGCACCGGCGAGGCAAATAGGTGATCGACCGGTATGTTGAAGAAACCCTGCAACTGTGGCGCGTGCAAATCTACGATGAGCGCACGGTCTGCGCCTGCGGTCGTTAGCAAATCGGCAACCAACTTCGATGAAATTGGTACCCGCGGCTTGTCTTTGCGGTCCTGTCGCGCATAGCCGAAATACGGAATCACTGCGGTGATGCGCCGCGCCGATGCCCTTTTCAGTGCATCCATCATCAAGAGTAGTTCCATCAGGTGTTCGTCTACACTCGCTGCCTTCATGCCAGGACGCGCTGCTTGGCAGGTCGGCTGCATCACAAATACATCCGCGCCTCGAACATTCTCCTGGATCTGCACGTAAGCTTCGCCGTCACTGAAGCGTGTGATTGCAGCCTGGCCACGAACCAACCCGAGGAAAGCGCAGACTTCATCGGCCAGGGCCTCGTTGGCAGTGCCGGAGAAGATTTTGAACTTGTCATCTACCCGAAGCCGGGCAGGCTTGCGCTCCGGCTTCTCCTCGGGGCTCATCGAAGCCTTCTTATCCGTTGCTGTTGCAAGAGTGGCCATAACGTAGCTCTCAGCCATCAGCTCTCAGCCAGCAGAGCCATACCTAAAGCTGACGGCTGAAAGCTCACAGCTGTTATTCTGGCTGGGCCGCTAGGATTCGAACCTAGACAAAGTGCTCCAAAGGCACTTGACCTACCATTAGTCGACGGCCCAGTTTCTAGTTTCCAGTTTCAAATTTCAAATGGAATGCGCGCTTACCAGAATACTAAAAACTAGAAACCCGAAACCAGAAACTTTCTCCAATACCGCCGCCGCGGCAAAGTGCTCGTAACCCGCGCTTCCACGCCCTTCTCGCGAAGCTTGGCCGCGGCCTTTTCGGCTCGCGTTCGAGTCGTAAACAGCCCGTAAACGGCTGATCCGGATCCCGACAGCGATGCGTAGAAGGCGCCCGCCCGTTCCAGCACACACTTAACGTCGCGCAATTCGGGATATTGAGGAAAGACGACCTGTTCGAAGTCGTTTTCGATCCCGGTACGGACGAGGTCGAGAAGCGGGGTCTCGGCCCGGCCCCTGCCACGGGCAGAGACACCGGATAAACCCTTCAATCGCCTAGCGTTCCGCTGAGCGGCCAGCCAGGCAGCAACCCTGCGGCTGAACTCCAACATTCTATCGGAGGGGACAACATGCGTCAATTTTGAAACGTCAGCGTGAGCATGGCCAGCGCCGGCGGTGCGGCCGGCAGGGAGTCCAGCATCCTTTCGGGTGCGGGTGCCCGTGCCAGACATTGCATCCCACTGCGCAAAAGCCTTCGGCGTGGATACAGCGATCTTGGGTAAAGCCAGCACGCACGGAAGCGGTGGCAAATCCGGCAGCGGATAAACTTCCTCCCCGTGCCCAATGCCCAGCACTGTCCCGCCCACCAGAAACAACGGTACGTCCGATCCGACTTCCGCAGCGATACGCAGCCGCTGCGGCCCGGACAATTCCTTTCTTAGGGCCCGTTCCAGCGCGAGCAGTGTGCTAACAGCATTCCCTGATGATCCGCCCAACCCTCCTTGCACCGGCAATCGCTTCTCGATCTCAATGCTGACGCGCCCCCGGACCTTGAGGGCATCTATCGCGAGTTCGGCAATTCGCGAACACGTGTTCGTATCATCTTTCGGCACGCGCGCATCTTGGCAACGAATTTCGATCCCCAACCCACGTTCAACCTTCACACGGACGATGTCATGCAAGGCAATCGTCTGATAAATCGTCCTCAGCTCGTGAAATCCATCCGGCCGCAGCGCACCGATGCGCAGCCCAAGATTAATCTTGGCGAAGGATCGGACCGTCACCGTCATGGAGTGATGATTGTACGGTGTCGATTGTTGATTTGGCAGCTTAGTTTAAGGT
>Ga0187781_10000216_pt1 | contig 41040 bp, 28 predicted proteins | sample 0715_SJ02_MP02_2_FD_132447 | JGI IMG/M metagenome (GOLD analysis project Ga0187781, IMG submission 132447) | Tropical peat soil microbial communities from peatlands in Department of Meta, Colombia - 0715_SJ02_MP02_20_MG | ecosystem: Environmental > Terrestrial > Soil > Wetlands > Peat | place... | reverse complement strand
TTCACTGATCGGGATTATCTTCGCCATCGGGTGTAGGTCTCCTTTCCAGGATCGGCTTTAGCTTGCGAGGCCAAAGCCAACTTACACCCTCTTGCTTTTTACACAACCGAATTTACGTCACCTCATTGAAAACCGAGTCGGTTCGCGAAGAAAACGCAGCCGTTCTCTCGGGCGACGATTCGCGGAAATGGTTGCGCACAATACGTCGGCCTGTGATAAACTCTCCCTCCATCACGGGTCGCTGCCCGGGTTCAGCGCACTCCAAGAAGTGGGGACAACCAATACCATCAAGCGAACAGGAGGTCTGTTCATGGGGCTGGGGCTTCTCTGCGTCATCTGGCTGATTACCCTGATCAGCTCATATTTCTTCATCGCGAAGACGTGGTGGTTGCCGGTTGGCGCTTCTGCATCGGCTGCGGCCATTGACCATCAGTTCGCGGTCACTTACGTGATCGTGGGTGTCGTTTTCGTGGTGGCGCAGATGGCTCTGGGTTTTGTCGTCTGGAAGTATCGCGGCGACGGCTCCGCAAGTCCCGCCGGTTATTCGCATGGCAGCACCAAGCTGGAAATCCTCTGGACCACTCTAACCATCATTCTCTTTATCGGGTTGAATCTGGTCGGCAGTCCTATCTGGGCGGCAGAGCGCTTTCGCCCCGCGGTCGATGGGGCCACGCGAGTCGAGGTCACGGGGATGCAGTTTGCCTGGTATTTCCGTTATCCCGGTCCCGACGGAAAATTCGGCGCGACGCGGCCTGAGCTGGAAGACCCATCGTCGGGAGGAGAAGGCGCTTTGGGCCTGGACCCGAAGGATCCGGCCTCGAAAGATGACGTTGTGACCGGCGTGATGGAAGTCCCCGTGGGGCGTGAGGTCGAGCTGATCTTGCGTGCGCACGACGTTATCCACAGTTTCTTTGTTCCCGCACTGCGCTTCAAGCAGGATGCTGTGCCCGGCTTGGCGATCCATATGCACTTCACCCCAATCCAGATTGGCACATACGAAATTGCGTGCGCGGAACTCTGCGGGCTGGGCCATTACAAAATGCATGGCGTGGTGAAGGTAGTGAGTCAGAACGAATTCGATCAGTGGCTGGCGGCTCGCGAGGCCGATAAACAGTAGAGGAGAGACGATCGATGGTGGCTCAGGAATTCCATGGTGAACATGGGGCGCCGCAGGGGTTCATTCGAAAGTACGTGTTCAGTCTCGACCACAAAGTTATCGGTCTTCAGTACTATTTTCTCGCCTTGGTCGCGGTTTTCGTGGGCATGTTTCTTTCTCTGCTGATGCGCATACACCTGATTTGGCCTACCGTGTCGCTGCCCCTGCTGGGGGAGATAAAGCCGGAAACCTATCTCAGCCTGCTCACCATGCACGGCACGATCATGGTGTTCTTCGTGCTGACAACAGCCCCGCAAAGCGGATTTGGCAACTACTTTCTGCCCATACAAATCGGCGCGCCTGACATGGCGTTTCCTGTCCTAAATATGCTGTCATTCTGGACGACTTTTGTGGCCTTCGTTGTCATGGTCGCGGCATTTTTTGTGACCGGCGGCGCGCCTCTTCATGGCTGGACTGGATACGCGCCATTGAGCGCCTTGCAATCGTCAGGCCCAGGGGAGGGCCTTGGCGCAGACCTCTGGATTATCAGCATTGCCATTTTCTGCGTCGCGTCGCTCATGGGGGCTCTCAATTTCATTACTACGACCCTCGACATGCGGGCCCGCGGCATGACGCTGATGCGCATGCCTTTGACGTGCTGGGCATGGTTCATCACGGCCATTCTGGGTTTGCTGGCCTTTGGGGTTCTGCTCTCGGCGGGGATTCTTCTGCTGATGGACCGCAATTTCGGCACCAGCTTCTTCGTGCCGCTCGGCACCGTCAACGGTCAATTGACCGGACATCGAGGCGGATCTCCCTTATTGTGGCAGCACCTGTTTTGGTTTTTTGGTCATCCGGAAGTCTACATCGCAATCCTGCCCGGAATGGGCGTTGCCTCACAGATACTCTCCACGTTCTCGCGCAAACCGATCTTTGGTTACCGGGCGATGGTCTACGCCATGCTCTCCATCGGACTGTTAGGGTTCATGGTTTGGGGACACCACATGTTTATGAGCGGCATGAGTCCCTACAGCGCATTCGCATTTTCGGTGATGACGATGGCAATCGGGGTTCCCTCGGCCATTAAGACCTTCAATTGGCTGGGAACGCTCTGGCACGGGAGGATCCGTTTTTCTGCTCCCATGCTCTTCGCGATTGGTTTTGTTTCCTTGTTCGTTTCGGGCGGATTAAGCGGGCCGTTTCTGGCGCAACCCGTTCTCGACATTCAATTGCACGATACTTGGTTCGTGCCTGGTCATTTTCATTTGATCATGGGCGTGGCCGCGATCTTCGGTATTTTCGGCGCCACCTATTACTGGTTTCCGAAGATGTTCGGCAGAATGATGAGCGAGAGGCTTGCCAGATGGCATTTCTGGCTCTCCTTCATCGGGACCTATGCCATCTTCATGCCCATGCACTATCTGGGGATGGCTGGACACCCGCGCCGTTATTCGCAATTGACCGAAGTCGCCTACCTCGCTCCCTTGATGCCGTTGCAGAAGTTCATCACCTATGCGGCTTTCGTCACGATAGCGGGGCAGTTCATTTTCGTCTGGAATCTTTTCTCCAGCATGCGCTCGGGAGAAAAAGCAGCAGACAATCCGTGGGAAGCGACCACGCTGGAGTGGACCGTCGCAACTCCTCCTCCGCACGACAATTTCGGCGGACACACTCCGGTGGTGCACAACGGTCCATACGAGTACAGCGTGCCCGGAGCAGCACGCGACTATGTGATGCAATCTGACCCGGCGTTGGTAGCGACTCACTAGAGACAAGAAAACATGGCAGCTCTCAGCCCAACCATAGCTCCGCCAGAATCTGTGACCTCGCGCGGTGGTCGCGACAATCAGCCGCCGGTTCGAGGAGGAGGGGACGACGGTCCCGGGGATCGTCGCAGGGACGATTTCGCATCCCGTTTGCGCAGGTCCCGTCTAGCGATTGTGGTGGCGGTGGTGCCGATTTTGATGCTTTTTGTGTCTTTCACCAGCGCCTACATTGTGCGGCAAGGGCTCCCCACGCTTGATCGCAGCGGAATGCTGCTGGTTCATGACTGGTTCCCTGTGCCTCTGCCCACAAGGCTGTTCTTGATCAATACAGCCGTCCTCGTCGCGAGCGGCGTCACCCTGGACCAGGCACGTCGCCAATTTGCCCGCCGCGTCGCCCTTCAACCAGTCCACTCTATTCCTGGCATCTCGATGGGCGCCAGCCGTGAGTTCCCGTGGCTGGCGCTGACGATCGTGCTCGGGTTCGCATTTCTCGTCGGTCAAGGGATGGCATGGCGGCGCCTCGCGGCAGAAGGTTTCTTCGTCGCCTCCAGTCCGAGCAGTTCATTCGTATACCTGCTGACTGGAGCGCACGCGGTGCATCTATTCGGTGGAATCGTGGCTCTGCTGGTAGTTGCGGCGGCAGTTCTCTGCCGCCGTTCTTTGGAGTCGCCGTGCATCCTGGTTGATATCACGGCCTGGTACTGGCATTTCATGGCCCTGCTTTGGATTTACATTCTGGCCTTGCTGGAGTTTGCGGGTTAGTGCGAAGAGGAGGCGTAACAGATGGAGGAAGCTGTCATAGCGCCGAACGCGACGGCGATCTATGAGCCGTCGCTGTTTGCGACCTACTCGAAGAAAATCGGGATGTGGCTGTTCTTGTTGTCGGACTCGCTGACGTTCGGCGCGCTCCTGTACGCCTACAGTTACGGCCGAATCTCCATTCCAAACTGGCCGACGCCCTTCCACTCAGGAAGCATCATAAACGCCACGATCATGACGGCATGTCTCCTGACCAGTTCGCTGACCATGGTTCTGGCAGTGAACGCCGCAGTTCGGGGAAACGACCGCGCGCGCCGTGGCTGGCTGCTGGCCACCATGCTATGCGGCACAGCTTTCATTGTTCTTCACGCAAATGAGTGGAGCCATCTCATCTCCGAGGGGCTACGGCTGCCCATATTTCCATCGTTCCCTCATCAGGCCGTGGATTCCGAGTTCGCGACTGTGTCCGCGACTGTGCCCCAGTTCGCAGCCACTTTCTTCGGACTTACGGGAATGCACATGTTGCATGTGACGCTGGGTGTGATCTACCTGGGAATCATCGCGCTAAGAAAGAAGTTTATTCCGATACTTTTGCTGGCATGGCTCGTTACCTGGCTCGCGACGCCCAGTTACAGTCCATTTCATTACGCGGTGCATGTTTTGTTGATTGCCGCCTTGGTTTGTTCTGTAATCCTGTGGCTCAAACCGAAGCTCTACGATGCCGCGGACACGGAAGTGGCCGGTCTCTACTGGCATTTTGTTGACCTGGTCTGGATGTTCATCTTCCCGCTGGTTTACTTGATGTCGACCAAAATCATTTAGGAGCAGTCGAATGGATCAAGTGCAGATGGACTTGCAGCGGAACGTAGCCGAAGAATATCGGCATCACAAACTCACCCCGATCTTTATGGTGTGGGGCGGGCTCCTAGTGCTCACAGGAATCGAGGTTTATCTCGGTTATCAGAACATGAATCCCCGGCGGATGCTGGCGATTCTCATGTGCCTTTCCATCGTGAAAGCGGCCCTCATTATCGGTTACTTCATGCACATGAAGTATGAAGCGTTGCGCATGAAGTACCTGACAATGTGCTCCCTGGCATTTTGCCTCGCAATGATGATGGTCTTTTTCCCCGACGCGTTTCGCATTCTCTCCCTGGGGGTACGGTGAAAAACACAATCCAGCGCCGGACCAAAGGCCGAGCTAAGGTCATGCATAGGCGACATGGAGCGCGTTGCGTCCTGCTGTTAGTTGTGCTCCTGGCGTCGACCCTTCCCGCAATCGCACAGGGCTGTGCGATGTGTTACAGCACGGCGTCCGCGGCTTCTAAGGAGGGCGAACAAGCCATTACGCGAGGGGTCGTAGTTCTTCTGCTTCCGCCACTCAGCCTCATGACAGCAGGCGTAGGGCTGGCTTTCCGCTATGGAAGAAGGCGGGACCGCTGTCAGAATCGGGAATCCGAGTCCAGCTCGCGTTCCCGGCTTTCGTAGAGGGCTTAAGGCTACCTGATGCTCCAACGGGAGGCGCGCAACGCCATTTGCATTATTCCCCAAAGTAGCGAGCGGCGTAGTAGGCCATCACCATGAGGGTAACCAAACCCGCGATGGTGAAGAACGTGAAGATCCACAGTTTCTCACGCTCCGCCCGGACTATCTTCGTCCAAAGCTTCTTCCCGTCAAACCAAGCTTCAGTCTCCGGCTCAACCCCTTCTTTCTGAGCAGACTGCTTCGCTACGGCTTGCGTATCCATACAAGCCTCCCGGTAAATGCTGATGTCGGACGCGAACCCCAGAAACTTGCTCTAGGCCCTTTCACCCGTAAGGGCGGCACTTATTCTACTCCGATTCAGGGGCGGGGACCAAAGCCTTTCCGGATCGGATGCCCCCCGGTTTGGGTTCCTGTTGCCGAGAATTGCCGCATAGAGGGAATCAGCGGAATCCGTTCGAGAACTCAGGGGTTTGAGCAGCGAAGATGGCGATGGCCGTTACGACCTCACGGCGTTGCTCATCATCAGAGCGAGGAGCAAAGGAAGGTAAATTACCGTAGCCTGCAAAACATTCCGGGCTCGCATTCTTGACGGTGCACTGGCCAATGGCATGCTCAGAAATGCCAGCCGAACCCCAAAGTAGAGAAGGGCGCAGCCCAGTGCGACAGCGCCCACCAGATAAACTCTGCCCGCCATTCCCAGGAAACTAGGCAGCGCGCTGACCGGAATCAGGGCTGCGGAGTAGGCCAGGATGCGCCGTGCAGTCGAGCGTCCGTCCTGCTCCACCACGGGCAACATGCGGACTCCGCCCCGCGCATAATCCTCACGGTAAAGCCACGCGATGGAAAAGAAGTGGGGAAACTGCCAGACAAAAAGTATGGCGAACAAAACCAGTGTGCCCCACCCCAATTGACCGCGCGCGGCGGTCCAGCCCAGAACTCCCGGCATGGCTCCGGGAAAAGCTCCCACGAACGTGCAGATTGGCGAGATGCGCTTCAGCGGGGTGTACGCTGCTAGATAGACCACAGACGTCAGGAACGTCAGCAGTCCGGTCAGAGGATTGGTGAGAACAGTCAAGTAAATCGAACCCCCAACCGTCGCCAGCAAGCCAACGCCGGTGGCATGGATCAGGCTCATGCGGCCGCTGGGCAGAGGGCGCGACGCAGTCCGACGCATGTGAGCGTCCACCTCGCGTTCTATCACTTCATTTAGTGCCGCCGTACCCCCGGAGACCAGCCCAATCCCCAGCAAAGCATGAAATAACCCCCAGCAAAACCACGGAACGCCCGCCTTGTGCGCGCCGAAGAAATAACCGCACCACGCTGTCATGACGATCAGGGTCGTCACCCGGAGTTTGGTCAGTTCGGCGTAGTCACGGAGAAGGGACCCGGCGCGGATGCGCAGTTGCGAGAGAGGCAATGTCATCGTGCTCATGAAACCTGGCTTCTTCCAGCGCAAATTTTGTCGGTTGCACAGAACGAGCGTGCAGGGCCCCACGCCCTTGTACGCCACTAACTGCAGAATAGTCTCGAAGATTCCCCGAACAACGTGGAGAACGTACCGATTATTTCTTATCAGATTACCACATCCGCCGTGGTGATCTCGTCGCGGGGTTGCGACAAGTCGCCATTGACTCTGGTTTCGTTCTCACGCGTCCGAACTCGCGGAAAGAATTCTTTCCCGCAGCCGGCGTTAGTGATAAGGGTAACCTATGCATTCCCGAATGGGGTAATCCTGGCCGTCTCTACTGCCGATAAGCCATATTAGCCATGGCGGTCACAGGCGTCCAGTCTAAAGACTGCAGCACCCGTCTGCAGATATGGTTGAGTCTGTTGTCGTGGGGGTTGTTGACGTGCCTAGCCTTCGGAACCGACTCGATAACTCGCGCTCCGAGGGTCACAGATCTGCTGCGGGACACCTTCACCTCTCTGAATGGACTACCACAGAGCACCGTCGAATCTGTCACGCGCACGCGCGATGGATACCTGTGGGTAGGCACACAAGACGGGCTGGCTCGATTCGATGGAACTCGCTTCAAGGTCTTCAATGCACAGAACACCGAAGGTCTGACCCGCAATCACATCCGGGCTCTAAGCGGAAGCCGCGATGGCACCTTGTGGATCGGGACCCAGAGCAATGGCATCGTTCACGTGGTCGATGGCAAATTCACACCTTATTCAGTGGCCGAGGGACTCCTCAATCCTTTTGTTCGCTGCATCTTCGAAGATAGCAAGGGAGTCGTCTGGTTCTGCACTTTGGGTGGACTGGCGCGCTGGCGCGAGGGCAAGTTCGACGGATTCACCGTCCGTGACGGCCTGGCGGACAACAACGTACAAGCCATCGCCGAGGATCTCCAGGGACGGTTGTGGGTCGGCACGGGCTCTGGGCTTAACCTGATCGAGCACGACAAGTTTGTCACTTTTCCCGACCAACAACTTTTCGCAGGCCAACCGGTCACCGCTCTAGTGGCTGACCGGAACGGCGGCGTCTGGGCGGGAGGCAACCGTCAACTCGCCCGCTATCTTGGCGGCCGGGCGGTGACTTCTTATGGAATCGGCGGTCCTGCCATGCCTTCCGTGGTCCAGAAACTCGCCATTGACTCAACCGGCGCGCTTTGGGTGGGAACAGTGAGTGAGGGGCTCTTTCGGCTTCGGGCTGGCGTCTGGGAAGGATACGGGACGCAAGAAGGGCTATCCGACACGGATATTCTCGCGTTATTCGTCGATCCCCAGGGAAACCTCTGGGTCGGAACCAACGCGGGTGGTCTGAACCGCCTAAGGGCGCGCCCAGTGACCATGATCGGCGCGCCGGAAGGTCTCTCTGACGCTAACGCGACGGCTGTGCTCGAAGACCGTGACGGTTCCCTATGGATTGCCACTCCAGGACACGGCTTGAATCATCTCCGCGACAGTGCGATCCGCACTTATACCTCTCGCGATGGTCTCGGATCCGATGTGGTGTATTCCTTATGGCAAAGCCCACGCGACGGGACGATCTGGGTGGGGACCAGCGACGGTTCCCTGCAGTGGTTGGAAGGCGAACATTTCCACCACTTCCCCTTGGAGGACCACGGCTCGGTGGCTCGAATCATGGAGGACGGCGTCGGAAACATGTGGCTGGGCACGAGGCGTGGTCTGGTCCAAATCCACAACGGCCATGTCGTCCGCACCTACACCCAGGACGATGGCCTTCCCAACAATACGGTCTTTGCAATCGCGGAAGCAAAGGATGGTTCGCTCTGGATCGGTACCATCGACGGTCTCAGTCATTTTGCGCATGGTACGTTCACCAATTATTCGGCCTCGAAAGCGGGCGGCACTCTGGTTATCTCGATTTACGTGGACTCTGCCGGTGTGGTGTGGTTCACCACAGTGGGTAACGGTCTCGGGCGATGGCAAGACGGGAAGGTGTCTTGGCTAACGACGAAGAGCGGCCTGGTCGACGATACCATCTACTCGGTCATCGAAGATGGCGCGGGCAACCTGTGGCTCAGCAGTAACCGCGGGATCCTCCGAATCGCGGAGCAGGAAGTGAATGATCTCGCCGCGGGCAAGGTCGCTTCTCTCAACGTCCATACCTTCGACACGGCCGACGGCCTGCGCAGTAACGAATGCTACGGTGGTACACAACCAACTTCGTGGAAGCGCCGGAATGGCGACTTGCTGTTTGCCTGCATTGGCGGCGTGGCAGAGTTCAGCCCGGCGCAGCTGGCGTTGCCTTCCGGGCAACCTCCCGTCCACCTCGAAGAAGTGCGCATTAACCAAAAGGACATCCGCCCTGAAGCTCTGCGCGGAACATTGCGCATTGCTCCTGGCTTGGGGAATTTGGAGTTTACCTACACGGGGATCGACTTCGCAGCCCCCCGCCAAATGCACTTCTGGTATCGGCTTGAAAACTTCGACAAAGATTGGGTGGAGGCTGGCACGCGCCGCACTGCCTATTACACCAACATCCCGCCCGGCAGTTATCGCTTCCAGGTGATCGCAGAGAATGCCGATGGCGTCAAGAGCGCAAGCAGTGCTAGCTTCGCCTTCATTCTCGAACCGCACTTCTATGAAACCGGCCTTTTCTTCTGCACTTCCGCGCTGCTTCTGCTCACCCTCGCTTTCACCATCTATCGCCTGCGGATTCGGCGTATCCAGGCGCACGAGAAGCAGTTGCAGAATCTGGTCGCACAGCGCACCGCGGCGCTGCAGATCGAGATTGCAGAACGCAAACGAACAGAACTTGACTTGCTAGCTGCCCGGCAAGCCGCCGAGGAAGCTCGGGCAGAGGCCGAGCATAGGGCGACTCACGACTTTCTCAGCGGCATCTACAATCGCGCCGCCATCATCGATTTGCTGGAGCGAGAGGCGGCACGGAGCCAACGCGAGGGACAGCCCACGAGCGTGTTGCTCGTCGATATCGATCACTTTAAGACTATCAACGACACCTACGGGCATCTGGTGGGCGACCAGGTGATCAAGCTCATAGCGCAGAGAATGGCCGCGGTCCTACGACCCTATGATTCGCTTGGGCGATTTGGCGGTGAAGAGTTCCTCATTATCATCCCGAACTGCCTCACAGAGGAAGCGATGACAGTGGCCGAAAGGCTACGAAGCGCTACGGCCAGCGAAAAGTTGGTCACTCGCGAGTTCGCCATCCCGGTGACGGTGAGTATCGGCGTCAGCACCATGACGATGCCGCTCCAAAGCTCCACCTGGGTTTTACAGACCGCCGATTCCGCCCTATATGCCGCGAAAGGGAAGGGAAGAAACAGAGTGGAGTGCAGTCCCTCCGCGAAAGCTGTTGCATCTGTAACCCACACCCGGTCCAAATAGCCCGCCGGCTTCACATGATCGTGGTTGAGGAACAAGATCGTTGTTTGAGGTGAATAACGATGGGCAGTTCTACGCGGCAAGCCCGAGTATGCGCACTTGTGCGCCTGTCTGATGATCACGCTGAAGGGGGCGCTACTTCAATGGCAGTCCTGCACTGGATCGCGGTTTCCCCCGAAGACCCGTCAATTCCGGCTTTCAGAAATGAACGTTCGTCTCCAGGAATATCAGTTGGCCGTCGGCATCTTTTGGATAAATCGCCGAAATCACACCCTTGCCCCAGGCGTGCCCGTAGTAAAGTGTCGCTGCGAACGACTTCGTGAACTGGTAGTCAGTGCTCAGATCCAGAACATTGGCCAAGCCACGGTTGGAATCGCTCGGACGCCCCGTGTAGCCAAAGGTGTTGGGCTGAAATGCTCCCCCACCCAGATACCAGAGATCGTGCGCGTTGGCCAGCCGCAGGGCATGCGCCTCGCTACGCAGGCTGAGCTTTGAGGTAGGACGGACGTTTAATGTAAGGTAAGCGTCCTCGTTGTTCATCATGTTGTAGAAGGGAAATCTGGCGTACTGGCGCGGAGTGGTCAACACTTGAAAGAAAGTGCCGTGACGTGAATCATTGGGGTTTCCATCTCCGCTTCCATACGAATAGCCGGCACTGATCCAGGGCTTCACCGGGACAGGGAGCTGCCATCCCGCTTCACCCACGAACGCTCCCGCGCGTTGTGTCAAAGCGCCCCAAGATCCAGTTTGCAGCGCGCCCCAGATCAGGAAATCGAACTTTCCGGCATCGGCCGTGTTCAAGACGTGCACGTAGTCCGCGCCCCAGGTGGCGATCTCAATTTTGCCCAGATCCGCCGAGCGAACTGCCGAGGGCCGGTTGTCAGTTTTCAACACTCGCGTTCGGTGATCAATATAGCCCAAGGCAAACACACGTAATTCTCCCGCGCTCTTCCCGGCGCTCACGGACCGGGTATATGCGCCGTAGTAGGTGTCGACATCCAGTTCATCCATTCCCTTGACTTGAAATACTCCCTGGGTTGGGCGCGCGCCGAAGAAGGTCACGTTGTTTTGCCCGGAAGATGCGGACAGTTGAACTCCGTCGAAGCTCCGCTGCACCGCGGCAAAGGCGAAATTTGAAATCAGGCGGCTCGAAATGCGGCTCTGTATCACGGTTGCCAATAAAGGGTCATTCGGCTTTACTTCCAGCCCGTCAAAGTACTCGAAACGGCCCACTTTCAGGCCAACAGGCCCGATCTGTTTGAAATTCACAAAGGCCTGTTTGACGAATCCGTTGGCAACATTCGTATTATTGTTGTTGGCTGCGTAGTAGGTTCCACCCAAGCCCAACTGACCTTGGGGAGCCGCCACGACGGCGTCGTTTGGCAGGCCGAGAATGGAGGGTTGTTCTCCTTCAATGAACCAATCGATTTTTTCTCCGGTTTGCCCAATCCCCACTCGCAGCAAGGAATCCCACAGACCGTAGTCGCTGTTTCCAGTTGGCCCCTGAAACCAGTACCAACCCTCGGCCCGAGTTCGCCAGTTGACAGAGATCTCCAGCGGACCCAGCTTGTGCTTCTCTAACGAGGGCGGATCTTTCTTCTCCGTTGTTTGCGGCAGGGCTTGCTCCACTGGAGCAGATTGCTGCCCGAAGGCGAGGCCAGAAAACAGCATCCCCAGGCACAACGTCGCGACAAATTCCACTTTCATTGGACACTCCTAGTCCTATCACCCACAGACTTTCTGATTTTGACTTTCCCCAGTGCGATCGAATCGCCGGACAGCAATAAAGTTGAAGAGGACGATACTGGCTCAATCACAAGCCAGCAATAGTACAAAGGCACTAACGCACATTCCGGCGCGCCATGTTGGTTCCAAGGCGAACGTATTTTGGGAAACTAAACCCTCGACTATGGCTCAGGGAGCAGCTATCATTCCCCCTCTACTATTCGCAACGTACTCGCTGCTTTGGCAATTGGCGGTCATGGCTGTCCGCGATGAATGGCATGTCTTTCGCGAAGTTCGGCTTCCAATCAGGGTTGCTGCTGCTCCTGGGTTCGGTTTCTGTTCTTCCGTTTTATTACGTTCAAACGCATCCGCCGGCAGACACTCCCATCGAATTTGAGCTCAGGAAGATCCCATTCCAGCTGGAGAATGGCGTCACTCCGGCAAAAAACATGCCCGAGACGATGCTGGGCGGTGTTGCCATCTTCGACTACAACGGCGATGGGCGCCCCGACATTTTCTTTACCAATGGCGCCAACGTTGCGACACTGAAAAAAGATTCGCCCAAGTTCCGCAATCGTCTTTTCCGCAACGATGGCAACGGCGTTTTCACCGATGTGACCGACACCGCCGGCCTGGCCGGCACCGGATACGACATGGGAGTGGCCGTCGGCGATTACGACAACGACGGTCATCCCGATCTATTCGTTGCCGGAGTGCACCACAGCACGTTGTACCACAATAACGGCGATGGAACCTTCACAGACGTGACCGTGAAATCAGGACTGGACGCGGCTCTGAATCACCCTGATCCAGAATTCGGTCCCTGGTGGGCGATCGCCGCCGTTTGGGTGGATGTGAACAACGACGGCCTGCTCGACCTGTTCGTCGTCAATTACCTGCAGTGGGATTACTACCCGCAGCGCCGCTGCGAATTCGATCTGGTAGGAGACTACTGCCATCCTAAGTTCTTTAAGGGACAGCCCAACCAGCTCTTCCTAAACAAGGGCGACGGCACGTTTCAGGATGTCTCCAAAGAATGGGGCCTGCGCGATCACGTCGGCAAAGGCATGGGGGTGGGCATGGCCGACTACGACCTCGATGCCCGACCAGACCTGTTTGTCACCAACGATGCTTCCTACAATTCGCTCTTTCATAACCTGGGAAACAAGTTCGAAGAAGTTGCGTTGGAGGCGGGCGTGGCCTTGCCGGAAGATGGCAGTTTCATCTCCGGCATGGGAGTGGATTTTCGTGATTTCAACAACGACGGCTATCCCGACATCGTTTTCGCCGCGCTGATTGGCCAGACGTTTCCCATGTTTCAGAACACGGGAAAAGGAAGCTTTCGCGAAGTCACGACTGAGAATGGAATGCACGAGGCCAGCCTGCCAATGTCGGGATATGGCGTCGGCCTTTACGATTTCGACAACGACGGATGGAAGGACCTGTTCGTAAGCGGCGGCCACGTGCAATCCGTGTCTCTGCCCGGTCAGCCGATTGATCAATACAACGCGGTATTCCGTAATCCGGGTCCAAAGGGGAAATGGATCGCACTCACCGAAAAGGCGGGATTCGCTTCTTCGCCGCCCGCCCGGCATCGTGGATGCGCCTTCGGCGACCTGGATGGAGATGGAAGAATCGATATCGTGGTCAGCGCGATTGGCCGGGACGCTGAGATTTGGATGAACCGCAGCCCGAAGTCCGGCCACTGGCTTGATATCGCTCTCCGCGGTACGAAGAGCAACCGCGACGGCATTGGCGCTCGCATCAAAGTCGTGACCAAGAGCGGCGTGCAATACAACCACATGACGACCAGCGTTGGTTATGCGTCGTCCAGCGACGGTCCAGTTCACTTCGGCCTCGGACCCGACACTCGCGCTGACGAGGTCGAAATTCATTGGCCGTCGGGTGTGGTCCAAACGCTGCGCGGGGTCGACGCGGATCGCCGGATTGAGGTCACCGAAGCACTATCGAAGAGCCATTAGCGCTGCGCAACATAGTGACCCGTCCCTCGTCACTTCGTCACTCTGAGACTGTGTCATTTCGAGCGGAGCAAAATGGCCCGATGGCGGGCGATTTTGCGGAGTCGAGAAACCCGCTTTTCCCCCTGGCGAACCTGATCGGAGCTTCCTACCGCCGCTCCATCATTCCGGTTTTCGTAACAGGCCGGGGACGCCGCGAAGCGTCCCCCCGCCGGCGTAACTTATTCCAAAATAAGCCGCCCGTTCCGAATTCGTAAATCGATGCGAAATTCACGCCCTTGAAACATGGTATGAGGTTCAATGCGACTGCTGCACCTGCGAAGAGAAAAACGAAAGCTCAGATTCGTGCAAAGGCCTCCCGTGACCGGGATTCTGGGACTGGCCAAATTACGAATGTCGCAGACACGTTAAGGAGGTTTTCATGCGAATGCGTAAGTATTTAGTGCTGATCCTTACCCTTTCCCTCGCTGCCTGGACGCAGACCGGCCAACCGGCGCGTCCCCGGCAGCCTCTCGGCCAACAAGTAGTCATGCCGCTGGTCGAGCCAAACACTGCCGCCAGTGCCATGACGCCAGAAGAGACCCTGGTCCGAACCGCATACGCAAAATTCGCGTATGCTTCCGAGCAGGGAGCTATTTTTCACCTCGCGAACGAAGCCGAAGTCAGGGCCGAGGGCGGGCAGCCGATACTGGAACACTCTGCCATTGGACTGAGCGATGCTGAGCGCACAGCTGTAAGGCAAGTAAGTTTTCAGTTGAGTCAGTTCGATGTCGGCAATCTCGCCGACATCGCGGGGCGCAAGGCTGTTGACTTAATTCAGCCGCCCACGGGCGAAATGCTTGCCTGCCAAACACCGACCACCTCCGTCTCCGAAGCTCACAACTGGCTTTTCTATGAGGTCGCGTGCGCGTGGCGGCCGGCCAGCGGCGTGGAACCGGAAGTGGCTAGCGAAACTTTTGGCTCCCTGCTTAAACGGGAGTGGGACGCTCCGCTGTGGAATGCTTCGACGACCTGGGAGCGTTACGCAGCCTACTCGGTGGTTGTCACTTTCCAGGGGAAAAGTCGAGGGCCGTATCGAGCCTTGTTCGTCTTCGGGCATGATGCCAAGGGGAATACGGTGGCTACGCCCCAAGATGGAACCGTAGATTCTATCGCTTTGGCTACAGCGTTAGCAGTACCGCTGTTTCCGGGAGCACTTCTCGAATCTAGGCTGAGACGGCAGCCAGTATTCACTGACTGGCTCAGCAGCCATCAGAACTACAGCCCAACATGCTCAGTCGGCCAGGGAGATGTTTGCTGCGATCTGACTCGGTTACAGTGCGGACCCGGCGCTAAGGACGTGGCTAATAGCATGGCAAAGTCCTTGCCGCTCGGAGCGCCCTCACGGACTAAGTAGAGATTAAAGGAGCGAAAAAACAGATTCAACTTTTTGGAGAGGAAAAAAATGCGCAAGATCACACTTTTGGTTTTTGCTCTGGCGATAGTCACGCGATTGCCCGCGCAGGTCACAAGCTGTGCTGGCTACAACACTCTCGCGACCAACGCACCGGGTTGGGATCCGTCGGGCGTTCAAGGACACCTAACAGGATCTCATTACTGGCTAACCAATTCGGCTGGAACCTGCACCTACAGCAGCATTGGACAGCCATTATGCGCGTCGATCTGCAGCGCATACGGTTCGGCCTACTCCTTCGAGAAGGGGTCGCTCACCAACCCTGTTTTGGAGCATCTCGTCAACGATGCCGTGAATTCTGGGACCTCTGCGAGTAACGGTGCGGCAATTTCATGTGCGGCGACCACGGCCGTAGCGGCTGTCTCTTGCTTGATTGGCACAAGCTGCTCGGTTTCAATCACTTTTAGTGGTAGCCCAAGCGGAGTTGGTGTATCGGTAAATTTTCCTCCCAGTACGGTCATGGCCACCTCGAGCGCCTTTAGCAACCTTTGCATAGCGGAAAACGACCCGAGTTACGGGTGCACCGGCAACCCTGGCTTTATTTGCTATAACCAGAATGGTGGCACGGGCAGCGCTCCGACCTGTCAGGATGGCAGTTATACCTGCGGCAATGGCGAAGGTGAGTGTGAGTTAGCGGACACGCCGGAGGATTGTACAGAAGGAGAAGAGCCTACATGTGAGTCCGATGGTGGTTGGTCGTGCGAGCCTATACCGGGCACCCCGATTATCATCGATACTGATGGCACCGGGTTTCACCTCACCTCTGCCGCCCAAGGCGTTCGTTTTGACATCAAGGGTGACGGAAAGCCAATACAGGTTGCTTGGACCGCATTGGGCTCACAAAACGCATGGCTGGCCCTGCCGGATAGCAACGGTCAAGTCACTAGCGGGAAACAGCTCTTTGGCAATGTCACACCACAACCACCATCCCTTAATCCGAACGGCTTTCTCGCGCTTGCAGTTTACGACCAGCCAGATCACGGCGGTAATGGTGATGGCGTGATTGACTCGCGCGACGCTATTTGGCCTCAGTTACGGCTCTGGATTGACTCCAACCACGACGGCATCGCACAGCCGGGGGAGCTGCACACTTTATCAAGCCTCGGCGTTACGTCGCTGAGCCTGATATACAAGCTGTCGAAGTTCACAGACCGCTACGGCAACCAGTTCCGCTACAAGGCGATGGTAAATCCCTGGGGAGACCCCCCTGGTGATCCTGTGAATCGGCTTATGTACGATGTGTTTCTGTCAACGGCGGGATCGGGTGGAGCGCAGGTAATGGGCGGTAAATCGAGTCCCCAGCACAAGAATCTCAGTGCCAAGCTGCTCAAGAAACTCAGCGCCGACTAAGATAGCGGCATATGCGCAAGATTGCCCGCCAGAAATGGCGGGGCCTCTTGTGGGGGCTGCCTAGGAAACCGGGCGTAACGGTTCCGGGCCCGTGGTAAGGTTTCTAAGAAGGCCCCATGTCTCAGAGGGAAGGCTTCAGACGGCTGAGTCTTGCCAGCAGCGGTATCACGTCGCTCACGGTGCTGTTTCGGATTTTGCTTTTTAGCCAGGATACCGCCCGCGACATCCTCATCGCACTCTTTTTGTCAGTGATCTCTGGCACCTTCGTTTGGATATTAGTCCGCGTTATTGAATGGGTGCTTGAAGGCTTCAGGCTCCGCTAGAACTGCGGGATGTGCATAGGGTAGCAACGAACCTTATTGTAAGTCGGATTCCGGCGCCAGTTTCCCTGACCGACGCGTCCGCCTACTTGGGTCCCTTGGCTTGCTGCGCGGCGGTGAGTTGGTCGACGATGGCACGCTCTCTGGCGCCGTCCGCGGGCCGATGCAGCTTGTAGTAGAGCGAAGTAAGCTCGACGTGCGGCTCCAGCCAATCGGGATTGTCCCGGACTACGCCTTCCAGTTGTTCTGCGGCTGCCTGGTAATCCCCGGAGGTACTTTTCAGCATGGCCGATTCGTAGCGGGCCATCACGTCTCCAGGTTTCAGCTTGACGGCGTGGTCAAGATAGACCCTGGCTTCTTCCATGTGGCGCTGTTTGTAGAGCAGCGCGCCCAGGTAGAGATTGGCTTCAAAATCGTCCGGGTTTTCTTGTACGGCCTGCCGGAATGCGGGCTCGGCTTCTTTCTGGTCGCCAGTCTTATCCCGCGCCATGCCAACCATCGTATGAAGGCCGGGCAGCTTGGGAGCCAACAGTAAGGCCCTCTCCAGATCTCGTCGCGCTTCCTCGAACTCGTTGAGATCCATGAGCGTGGCGCCGGCCAGCATGTATGCGTCTCCACTGTTCCCGAGTTCGGCAGCTTTCTCCAGGTGCGCAACCCCATCGCGCCGGTTTCCTGACTTGATCAGGGCTAAGCCGAATACATAGTCGAAATCGGGATTGCGCGAATTCGCCTGCTCCAGCGGCTGGAGCACGCCCGCCGCGGATTCGGCATCCCCCAGCTTGATTTGCGTGTCGGCCAGCAGAATCGCGGCTTGAACGTTGTTTGGCGCTGCTTGGTGCAGCGCCGCGAATTGTTCGCGCGCGTTCCCGAGATCTCCCTTTTTGTAATAGGCCAGACCGAGATTCAGACGCACCGGGTTCTTGTCCGTAAGGGAAGGAAGGGCGGATTGGTACATGGCGATAGCCTCATCGAACTGGCCCACGTGCGCCAAAGCGGCGCCCAGATTCACCTTGGCCCCGATGTTATCGGGGCGAAGCTGGAGGAGCTCGCGATACTCCGAGATTGCGGTTTGATAATCGCCACGCTGTTGCGCTTGGATCGCGTCATTCAAAAGCCGGTCGGGATCTCGCTGCTGGGCCCGAGAAACGGCAGCAAGCAAAACCAGGAAAAGTGCCACACGCATGCTTACTAGCATACCGCACGTTCTTTAGACCGGACCGGCAACCTGGGTCCCGTGCCAAACACCGACTAATTTGGGCTGGCCGTTTCGTTTGGAGTGATCTTCACCGAGAGCCTCGCTTCCGATGTCAGAGTTCCCTGGTGCGCGGTGATCACCATGTCGCATTGCCCGGGATCGGGGTTGATCCGCAAAAGCATAGGCATCGAACCGTCCGCCTGGCGTTGTGGCGAGGTCAGGGTTTTCAGTCCAACTTCGCGTCCGTCTCGATACACCTGCAGAGTAATGGTGGGTTGGGTTTCCGATGTGGTCGTCGGGTATACGACAAAATAGACATCAATCGGCTTACCGGACGGCACGGAATCCGTGAGTATTGGCACGACACGTCCTGAGTCTGTTTCAAACGGGTCCTTCAGGTCGCGCGTTCGCGGTAGCGGTTGTACCCCTCGCACCAGTTCCAGCGAACTCACTCCGAAATCTCTCCCCGAGTCCACGAAGACCGATATGCGCTTCACGGTGGTCTTCTGGGCCAATTCGTCCGTTACCGCCGTGTCAATTAAGTAATGTCCGCCCGGTAATTCCACCGGTTCGGAGTAGAGTATGCGATCGTCTCCGAGGCGCGCCAGGTCCGCTTTCGATACTTCCCGCACCAGATCACGGCTCACTTTGCCCACCACTTCTCCATCACTCTTGTGGATCAGCGCGATCAGGGACACTTGAATTCGTCCCTTCCCTGTCTTTGGGTTCGTGACCACCTCTAGGCTGGAAACCGGGACGTCGAAGGCCATTTCATACTCGACCGCCGAAGCTTTGGGCCGGAACCGGAGCAGTGCGGTTTGATAAGGGAATTCCACCGGCGCCGGGCGGGCATTGATGGCATGTAAAGCCGCCATCTCGAACGGCTGCACAGGCTCCCCGTTGACGTCCGGCAGGGCAAAGTATCCAGAGCGGGTCTGCACCGTGACGTGAGGGCGGCTAATCTGTACCTGAATTTTGCGGAAATGCCCGTCATAATTCGTCGCCGACGGCGTATAGGCTACTTCGTAGTGGGTGCGAATGTCTTCCATCACACGTTGCATCGGCAGCGCAATCTCATTGGTGTTGGTAACGGCAAATCCGCCGGTCGACTCCGCCAGTTCCTGCATCGCCAGTTGCTTATCGGAACTCGCGGCGAGCTCCTGGTCGTCGTCCTGTCTGTGCGCCAACTGCGGACTCACCCGGTTTACCGAGCTGTCGGCTCCGACTCGCTGCAAGTCGGAAAGCGATTGTGCCAGCGGGTCCTCAGTGCTGAGGCCGCGCGTGTCGACCGCGTAGAATGCCACTTCCATTTGATTCGCGTAGCTAATTACGCTGTCGACAACGTCTCTGCGATCCATCGGCAAAGACAATCCGTCCGCCAAATACAAAACGACTTTTCTGCCCGGGAGCCTGGCCTGAACTCGTACCAATTCCCGCAGCGCGTCCATGGCATCCATGCCATTCGAGAGACCTTCTGCAAAGCGCAGGCTGTTTGCTATTTGAGCCTGAGTTAAGAGAGCCTGACCCAATGTGACCGTGGCATCCTGGGAAGAGGCGTTCCTCGCCCATAAAGGATCGGTCGCGATTTCCGGCAGCGGGTTCAAAGCAACGCTCTGGAGCGCTTGCGCCTGCTGGATCGTGAGCCCCGGTGTGGCCAATGCGTTCGTCACACTCGCTTGGATTCCCGCGTTCACCCCGGACGCAACCGTTGTGGCGACGCCAGTTTCATTTCCCGTGTTCACTCCTTTTGCCGCGGCGTCTACAGCCTTCGTCAGCAGCGTCTTGTCGGCCGTGTAAGGCTGAACGAGCTGTAAAGTACGGTCCAGCCGATAAATGGTCACATAGGTGTTCGGCAGGCTGCCGCTTTTGAGAAACTCCTGCACCGCTTCGTTTGCGAATTTCAGATTGAGCGGGGCGATTTGAGCAAGAACGACCGAAACGAAATTGAGCTCGCGAAGCGTAGTGGCAGGTTTTACCGTTGCGCCAGAAGAAGGAGCCGGAGAACTGCTCTTCGCCAGCGCTTGTTCGGTCTGCAACTGTTCCACGCCTTGCACATCGCGAAATGCATTGATTTTCTGTTGGACGCCGTCTTCAAAAACCTGGATCTCATCGGGGCGCAGATCGGCTATGGCATGGTGATGCCTGTCGCGAACGATAACATCCAGAATCACCTCTCTGGTTGTGGTCCGAATGGTTGGCACTTGCTCATTGGTCGGCGCTTGCTGATTGGTCGGCGCTTGCTGATTAGTCGGCGCTTGTCCGGCCAACAACGGGCTGGCCAGCAAGTTCAGGATGAGCACTGCAAGGGCACGTTTCCACATGGGTTCTACCTCGCTCCGCTCGAAGGGTTCAGCGGTGTCGCCCCAGTCGTCTGTGGCTTGGATTGTACAACAACTCTCTCGCCGGTTTTTGTCAAAACCGCCGGGACGGGTAGTGTCTTAAGTAGCGTGTTGCTGGAAAAGTAGCTCATGGATGCTCCAATTGGTAGTGGGCTATTCAATATAGCCCACTACCTCCAATTGTGGTCGGTTAGCCCAGCTTCCATAGCGGGCGTGATTCTGAGGGAAGCAGGAACGGGGATTAAAGGTATCGAGGAACCATGTTCCCGTTCCGCCAGAGCGAAGATCGGAGCCAGGCTAGAGGTTTTACCTGGCTGGCAATTTTGATTACATCAGTCGGAGTTGCAACACGATGTTTAAGACACGACCCACCGGCGGGTGGTGTCGTAATCCAGCGGGCAGCAACTTGTTCCCACTGCCAGGGTTATGAAATGTTGGGGGAGTGTACTCGAAGCTCTTCAGCGAGGGCTTTCAATGATTATCCTGCCAGTATCGTTCCGCGCTGCTATTCCGTTCGGGCTCGTTTTATTGCTGACCGGTTCGCTATTCGCGCAACAGAATGTCCAATCATCTCAAGGCTCGCAATCGCTTGCTGCCCAGCCACCGGAGGAGCAGTACACTTTCAAACAAAATGTCAACCGCGTGGTCGTGGATGTAGTTGTGACCGACGCGAACGCCAAGCCTGCACATGGACTTAGCAAGCGAGACTTCACTGTTTTCGAAGACGGCAAAAAGCAGAAGATCCTGTTCTTCGACGTCTACGAGCTCGGGCCTGGCGCAACCTTCGTCTCGCAGCCGCCGAACCTCCCGCCGAACACTTTCGTGAACATACCCACGGTGCCTGAGCGAGGTCCGCTATACGTGCTGATACTCGATTTGTGCAATACTGCGTTTGACGACCAGCCTTATGCCCGCCAGCAATTGTTGAAATTCATTAGCAGCAAGCCGGAAGGGACACGCTTCGCAGCGCTTGTATTGTCTGACGGCATCCATTTGGTTCACGGCTTCACCGATGACCGGGATCAACTTTACGCCGCCATGGATCCATCGCGGCCGCAGGCGCATCTCCCACGCACGTTTCTGTATAAGGAAAACTACCCGGTGAGTCCACTTGAGGCTCTCAATCAAATTGCGAATTTTGTCTATGGCCTACCGGGCCGCAAGAACGTGATCTGGTTCTCTGGCTCGTTCCCGCTTAGCTTGTCCCCTAAGCTCGGTGCTCCGCCTGAAGTTCAAGATGCGACAAGAGCGACGCTGCGCGCGTTGGCACGCACCCAAACAGCCCTTTACCCCGTGGATGTTCGTGGCGTGGTAGCCGGTTGGGATCCGACAACCACGCACAGCATGGTCATGGCACTTGCGGACGACTATCTGACCGAGGACGAGATTGCCCGTCTCACTGGTGGCCACGCATTCTACAGTCGAAATGATCTGACAGACGTTCTCTCTGAAGCGACCGACCTTGGCGGCAACTACTACACTTTGACTTACGCGCCCTCGAATCAAAACTACGATGGCAAGCTGCGGCACGTGCGCGTGGATCTGTCCAAGAAGGGGTTCCATCTGGAGTATCGCCGCGCCTACTACGCCAATGGTCCCACGTCTCCCACTTCGCCTGCCGACGAGCAAGCAGCGAATCCTCCTCTGGAAGGCCCCGGCGCCGATACGCTTTTTGCCAATATGCGCCACGGCGCGCCCACTGCGCGGCAGGTGCTTTTCCGCGTCCAGGTTCATCTGTTGGGCCCGCCCACATTCGCCACTCCTGAACAAATGGCGAACCTCGTTCAGAGTCCGGCCTATTTCCGCGTTCGAGAGAAAAGGCGTTCTGCGAAACCTCTTGCTCCGGTTCAACTTCAGACATACTTCCTGGATTACACGATTCTCGGTCGCGTGCCCGTCATCGAAGTCGCTTCCGCCGCTTACGACTACGAAGGCGCCCTGCTGAACGCGGATATCGAACACACGGTCCCGCCTGATGCCCCAACATCGAGCCCAACCAGTGGCGGGAAGTACTACCGGATTCAACAGCGCTTCGACGTTCCGCCGAACGCGGCGTTTCTGCGCCTCGCGGTGCGCGACGTAACCACCAACCGCATGGGGGCTATGGAGCTTCCCTTGCCCCTCGCGCCCGAACGGGCCGACACCACGCCACCGGCGACCAAGTGGTAAGTTGGCTGGTGCAATTACACGGTCGCAAACCCAAGCCAGTTTATGGCTTGACAATGATTCTCGTTTGTGACGCGTACCGCCGGTAATCCTGGAATACGACTTGGTTGAGGTCAGCCTCGCGCCGGCCTCTTTTCAGCTGGATCGTGCCCCGCACCGGCATCAAGTAATCGTGTGCGCCAACGGTAACGTAATCGTAGTCGACCGCAATCGATGCGGCGTGGATGGAGAAGTCCTGCGGAAGGTTATCCGCTTCCATGGTGATCCGGCGAATGCCTGTGGTCGCGGCGTCAATATAGGCCAAGCCATGAAAACCGGCATAAACTCTCCTGCTGCTGTCACTGAGAAGCATGCTGTTGTTCTTAGGCTCAACGCGGTACTGGAAGACTTGCACCCTGCCGTTCGCCAGTCCGTCGGTTTCCTTCCAATGAAACTCCGCTTTTGATGAGGGCTCGAACACTAGACTGAGCAGATGGCCGAACTCTCCCAGCGAGAGCGGCCACTGTGTCATGTCATCGCGTTTGATCGAACTGGGGTGGCCGTTCACTTCCAGGGTTGTCCTGGTTTCTTTGTTATCGACGTACCGTAGTAGTTCGCCGAAGGAATCCTTGCGCCGCCATCTCCCATTACCTGAGGGATCGACGGATCGGTCCGTGACCTCGACGCACAAGAAATTCGGCAACTTGGCGGAATAAGTGAGGGCGTGTTCTCTGGCCCCGCCAATGACCCTGGCTAACTCCTCGTCCGAGGGACGGGCGACCGCATCCGGCGGCAGCGAAGTGATGACCAAGGGCTGTCTTTTCGTTAGCGCGATTTCAGTCCCTTCCAGGCCAGAATCTCCCATCTCCGTGACATCTTTGCCCTGCTCGACCGGCTCGCTTTTCCCCAGCGCTGCGTTGGCCAATTCCGGCCCGGCAATGCGGAAACTGCTCTCCCGCTCCATGATTCGTTCGCCCTGCGCCAACGATACCCTCACATCGTAGTTTCCTGCGGGCAGGGCACTGCTCCTGAGCGACGCAACGTAGGGGAAAGCTTCGGACAAACCGTTGGGAAGCTGCAGCGGCACTTGGCCCATGAGTTCGCCGTTCCGTAGTACCTGCATCTCAAGCACCGCCGGCTCAGAGATGCGGGAATCAGGATGCACCAGGAAAAAGAACGAAGTGTCTTTGTCCCCGGGAACCAACTGACCGGAAAGATTCGGAACTACCTTGCCATGTTGATAGCGGAGCGGCTCGAACGGGTCGAGCTCATCCGGAGAAGCATCAATCCGCCGGACCAAGGCCACATCGCTCAAAAACGGACCTGCCGCAGCGTCCGGAACTTCGAAATGCTCTCGCGCCCCGCCCAGCTTTCCACTATTGCGGTCTGCCACGGCAGTCTCCAGAGTGTACTGTCCGGGAGGAAGCGCGAAATGGCGTTGCATTGTGGCGCAACCCCGATCTTCCTCTTTCGTATCCAGAGCGCCGTGCCCGGGAATGTCCTCGCTGAAATGCTCCACCACAGCCCCGGACTGATTCTTGATTTCCGACACAATCGCCACGTGCCAGGAAGCCAGGTTGGCATTGGGATCACTTCTCGCTTGGAGTCCGGAAATCGGCACCTCGACAATTACCGTGTTCTCGTTGCCCGTGACCAGATTGCCAAGCTGCAGGACGGCAGCACGGAATTTCAGGTCCGTCGGCAGCTGCGGTTCAGCCAGGAGTTTCACCAGCGGCGCCTCGAACGGTCTCATCCCGCTGGTTGGAGGGACGGCGAAGTACCCTGCTCGCGACTGCACTTCGAGCCCGCGCCGGAGGGCCTTGACCGTGACTGGACGGAACTTTCCGTTGTAATCGAGCGCGGGCGGAACATACGAAGCTTCGTAGTACGTAGTTAGAGCGGCAACCGCTTGCCGAAAGGGCTTCTTGAGGTTGTCTTCGGAGTAGATATGCGCTCCTCCGGTGCTTGCGGCCATCGCCGACAGAGGATCTTTGTTGCCGGCAAGTCCCTCGCCCTCCATTCGGGTCATCTGGTCGCTGACCATGGAAACCATGCCACCGGAGAACACTGTGGGCGTCTGCGCGGCCATGCCCGCTGTCAGCGGGTTCTGGTAGCCCTGGGACATCGACGCGCTTCGACTAGCGGCCACCATGCCTCCGATAGCTGAGGTCTGCATCAGTCCGTCCATCAGTCTCGAATCTAGCGCCGTCTTGTCGATGACGTAAATGCTGACTTCGGCGCGGTTCGCTGCGTCGGTAATCGACCGCAGAACGTCGTGCGCATCGGCATCGGGCTGCACCCCTTCGCTGAAATAAATAATCAGCTTCCGGCCGGGGATAGCAGTCTGGGACCGGACGAGAGCCATCAGTCCCGCAAGCGGCGCCTGGGTGTGTTGGTCCTGAATAATGCGCTGCGATTCCGTGAGCGCAGCGAGCATCGCTTGCGCCGCGCCGCGATTGTAGGCCGGTGCTTGCGCCTGCACCTGATCAACTCCAGATTGCAGGGCTGAGATCAGCCTCTTTTCCGCGAGAGCGGCGGCTTGCTCGCGACTCGAGTTGTTATCACTCGTCGCGGCGCTGATGGCCTTTTCAATCTCATTCCGGTCCGATGTGAGCTCTTGCAGCAGTCGCAGACGCCCGGCCATGTTGAATACTGAGAACGAAAATCCTGTGGGAGGAATCAGCTTCAGGATTTTGTTGGCTACTTCGCGCGCATTGGTCGCCGCCGACGGATCAAGGGAATCGAACAACAACGCGATCGGGTGACTGACGCTGCCGGACTGCCCGGTCACCAGTCGAACATCGGAGAGTTCTACCGTCTTACCGTCGTCCGTGATCGCAATCTCCTCAGGTTTGAGATCCAGAACAGGCTTCTTCTTGTGCCGAACGACGAAGTCGATCGAAACCTCGTCGACATCTCTCACAATCGTCGTGGCAGAAGGCGTTGTTCCTTTGTCGGGAGTAGTCTGGCCGAGAATCGCACTTACAAGTAGAACTGATAGAAGTCCTAAGGTAAACGAGTTGCGGATGAACGATCCAAGGAGATTCACACGGTACATGGCGCCACCCCACGGTGCAGATTCCTAGCTTGACGATTTTGCCTCGATGGGGAAGCGTTGTAAAGGGCCAGAATGCTCTATTTCAGCGAAATGGCTTCCCTTTTATAATCCCTTGATCTTCGCGGATCGTAACCAGTTGGTCAGCGGCTATGCCTGTGAAGGTCTCCTTGGCTCCCGTCGGCCAATAAACATCGACGTCCGCAGTGGTTACCTTGCCCAAGCCAAAGTGTAATCGTGGATCATTTGAGGATAAGAAACTGCTCTGGCTGGTCAGGCACTGGGCCTGCCCCTTTCCCCCATAGTGGACAATCACGCGCGATCCCAGCGCGCTGCGGTTGCTCTTCGTTCCTTCCAGCCGCACCTTGAGCCAATGATTTCCCGGCGGCGCATCATTGCGCAAAAGCGAAGGCGGCTCGTTGCGATTCATGACAACGACGTCGATATCGCCGTCGTTGTCGAAGTCCCCAAAAGCCGCGCCCCGGCTCTGATGCTTGGCCGCAATCGCGGGCCCGGCCTCTTCTTCGGTCAGTTCTACGAATTTGCCATTGCCCTGATTCCGGAAGAGAATGCGCGGGCTGTGCGCGGGATACTTCGCATACACGCGTTCCAGTTCCGGATACACCGTGCCCGTCACATTGAGAATATCGGGATAACCATCATTGTCGAAATCCGCCAGCGCCGTGCCCCAGCTGATAAACCGGCGTTCCAGGCTCAGACCCGCGGCCGCTGTAACATCGTCAAACTCCGCCTTCCCGTTGTTCCGATACAGGCCCGTTGCTTGATTCTGGAAGTGCGTTTTCACCAAGTCGATGTGGCCGTCGAGATCGTAGTCGCCGGACCCCACTCCCATGCCGCCCATGAGGTCTCCACCCGGGCCGAGCGCTACTCCGCGCAGCAATGCCTCCTCGCGGAAAGTTCCGTTGTGGTTGTTCATCAGCAACATGCTTGGGGTTGCGTCACAAGCGACGAAAACGTCCTGCCATCCGTCCTCATCCGCGTCAAAAGCCAGAGCCGTGAACCCATACGAACCTTGCATCGCGGCAATGCCCGACTCTTTGGAGACGTCGGTGAACGTACCATCCCCATTATTGCGGTAAAGAAAATGCTGTGGCGCGGGAAGGCCCGAAGGTCCGCAGTTGGTAGCAACCCCCTCGTAGTTACAGTTGGGCACATCCAGCGAGGGTTTGGGCGCGGTCGCGAGATCTTCGATGACATAATTGGAGACGAACAAATCGAGCCAGCCATCGCGGTTGTAATCAAAGAAGGTAGCGCCTGAGCCAAAACGGGTAGTGGGGTAAAGCAAGCCGGCTTTCTCGGTAACCTCGGTAAAGGTACCGTCTCCGTTGTTGCGGTACAGACGGTTTTGGCCGTAGTACGTAAGAAAGAGATCTTCAAATCCGTCGTTGTTGTAGTCGCCAACGCAGACCCCGCAAGCCCACCCACAGTGGAACAGACCTGCCTTTTCGGTAACGTCGGTGAATGTGCCGTCCCGGTTGTTGTGGTAGAGGCGATTGCTCGATCCCGGAGGAATGCCCTCCAGCCGGCGGCCGCCAATGATGAAGATGTCCATCCAGCCGTCGTTGTCGTAGTCAAAGAAGGCGCAACCGCCCCCATTCAGCTCGATGATGTACGTGATGTGATCCGTCCCGCCGTACACCATCGTCTTGGTGAGCCCTGCGCTTTCCGCAACGTCGACGAAGCGCGAGAACGGAGCCGATGCCGGCTTGCTCTGGGGAAGCAGTGATTTGAGTTGAGATGGGACTAACGAAACCAAAGCCGCCGGAATCGTGCGTAGCATGCGGCGCCGTGTCCAATTCCCGGATTTCCCCTGGGGCATACTCGATCGAATCCTAACAGATCAGACTTGGTATTCTTGTCACGGAGTGGCTTGGCCGGCGGCATTCGCAAGCTCCTTTTGAAGCTCAATGGCACTAGCATTCTTGGGATCGATTTCCAGTGCCCGCTGAACTGCCTGCTGTGCCTCGGGATAGCGAGACTCCGTTCCCAGCGTAGCTGCCAGGCTGATCCAGGCGTCTGTGTATCCGGGGGCGGCTCGCACCGCTTCTCGATACTGCGCTTCAGCGGTCGTGAAATCCCCTCCAGAAAAAGCCAGGTAACCGAGTTGCCGATGAGCAATAGCCATGTTCGGATCGATTTGCACCGCTTTCTGCAACGCTTCGCGCTCAGCCGCGGTGTCACCGACTCGATCCAGCGCAACCGACAACTTGTAATTGAGCAGCGCACTTTCGGGCAGCACGGCCACGGCATCGCGATAGAGCGCGACCGCCTTCTTGGGGTCGCCTTCGGCGAGTTCCTTGTCGGCCTGCGCCATCTTGCTGGCTGCCAGAGTGCGATCGGCTTTCGCCTTTTGCTCCTGCTGGTACAGCTTAAGCTGCTGCGCCGCTGATTCGGTTTCGCCAAGACTTCTCAGCACTTTGGCGTATTCAAAGCGCACGCCGGGTTCGGACGCTCCCAGCGCTAGGGCCTTTTCGAATTGCTCCCTTGCTCCCTGTGCGTCGTTGAGGTTCTCGAGGGCTATTCCCAGGTTGTAATGGCAGTTGTAATAATTTGGGTTCAACGCCACCGCTTGCTCCAGGAAATCCCGGCCGCCCGCGTAGTTTCCCGCTCTGTTTTCCAAAATCCCGTTCATATATAGAACAGTGAAATCGTGCGGCGCCGCTGCCAGCAGTTTTTTCGCTAAAGGCCGCGCCAAGTCCTCGTCGTCGTTGAGCACCAGCACGTGTAAGTAAAGGCTCTGTGCACTTAAATCGTGCGGATACTTGTACGCCAACGTCTTACTTAACTTCTCAGCTTCCTCGTAGCGGGCCTGCAAAACCAATCCTGTAATCAGCGCCCGGGTCAAGGCACTCGATGAGGGGTTGGCCTCCAGTCCCTTCTTAAGGACTTCGATCGCTTGATCCGGCACCTCAGCGCCTTGGTAGGCCGATGCCAAGTCAAGTATCAGATTCTCACCCTTGGGTTCGGGGCCAAGCAGAGCTATCACCGCGCCAAAGTCATGCGTAGCCAGAAGGTTCTTGCAGACCCCATCGAGCGCCATGTCCGAGTGCGGATCGATTTTCAGAGCCGTCATCCATTCCGCTCGGGCCTCCGCGTTTCGATGAAGTTCCTCCAAAGCGGTTGCCAGCAGAAGGTGAGGCTTGAGAACGTCAGGCTTGAGTTCAATTGACTGCTGGAGGGGTTTCACCGCATCGCTGACATCACCCTTGCGCAGCAGGTTGAGCCCCAAGAGATACAAAAACTGAGCGGATTTAGGCTGTCGTTTAACAGCGGCCTGATAAGCTCCGACGGCACACGCGAATTTCTCACGATCTGCGTACCACATTCCCACTTCGGCGTAGGCGTCGGCTGTGGGCTGGGTCTGGAGTTTGGCTTGAAGGGCGGCGGGCGGCGCGCATACGCTCGAACTGGCCGCGCAATACCCGGACATTGCAATCACGAGTCCAAGATCGATGTACACCCGGCGCATGTTGTGCTTGGCCCGCAGAGGTGTTGCCCTAAGCCGAGTCTAGAATAGAATAATCGCCCACGCAAGCTTCGCGCTTCCCAGCTCCACCGCCGTGAGAAGCGCGTCCAAAGAGCATTTTCGCGCTGAATGAAAATCGTTCACCCTCGCCGTCTGTCAATCAGGATAAGGGGCGCCCGGTTTCACGATTCGGATTTCGTGATCGTGGAAAGTCATCAACCCATTCGGGAGCTTCACTTTTGGCATGTGGCAGGTTACACAGCCTGCATTCGCCACGGAACATGCTTTTGCATCGTGACGACTCGCGGTCTGGGCGGCGGACGCGTTCGCAGATTCGTTTCGTGACGCATGACAAGCCAGACACTTCGGGTCGTAGAAGTAGTCCTCTCTCACAAGGTCCTGATGCGGGTCGTGGCAAGCAATACAGCTGATGCGGGGGTCAGTACCGTCAAAGCACTTGCTGTTGGCCAAGCGATAAGGTTGGAACCGCACATTGATTTCACCGCGCCACCCGCCTCGCACCACCGCTTCCCAAGTGCGGTGGCATTGTCCACAAAAGCTCGAAATGTCTTCCGTCGAGAGTTTCGTTAGATCCGGCGGCGCCGTTTCGTATGCTTCTCCCTGAAAGGCAGCCACCATGTGGGCATTTGCTCCTGCGTGACAGTGTTCGCAGCCGACTCCCGGCTCCAGCGTTTCAAGGTGCAACTTTCCCATCCATTCAGCGCCCGTGGAGTGACAGCCGAAACAGTCCTTGGGCTCACTCTTCCTTAGTTTCCTTCCGACAGCTTCGTCCAGATTTTGCGGCGTCAGGACCTCATCACCCGTTGTTATCCCCAGGCCATCGATCGAGGGATAGTAGCTGACCATGCTCTCGTAGAGTTCGCCGTCTTTCTCGAGAACCCAGGTATGAGCGCCCTTGCCAAAGTTCCAGCGAATGGGCAATGAAATCGTTCGCGCTCCGTCGGTGAAAGAATAGAAGCGCTGGTTCCCCTTGGTCTCTATGCTGTACGTGTAGGGGCCCTTGCGAAAGTTGAGTTCAGGATGGGTCTTGAAAAGAGGATCGGCATCGGGCCATTGCATGCCGCGTCCCATCGGCGTGTCCGGCTGCGGTTTGGCTTGAGAGGCATGACAACCTGCGCATGACGATGCAATGTTCGGTTGTGCTGCCTGCGCTGTCCCATTTCCTCCGGCTGCCAGAAACACGACAGCCACGAGGAACCTAAGGCTGCTGAATCGCGGTTTCATTGCTGGTCGCCAGCCGGAGACAAAAAATTCGCTCCCGCCGGGCGTCTTCCTTGCGGCCTGACTTGGAGTAGGCCTTGGCCAGAGCAAGATGGGTCTCGAGGTTGTCCGGTTCCAGCTGCAGCGCCTTCTCCAGGTGCTCCATGCCGCCCTTCAGGTGTCCCGTTTCCACTAGAGATCTTCCCAGCACCAGTTGCGCAGAGGGTAGTGTAGCCTCTTGGTCAACGGCTTGCTGCGCATAGGGCAGCGCCTCGCCTGCGGCATTCCGCAGCAGAAGGGCCCACGCGCTCATCACGTTTGCATCCGCGTTCGATGGCGCGATCTTCAACTCCTGCTGGAACTCAACAAGGGCTGCCTCAGGATCCGTGGAAAACAGCAGGTAGCCGTAAAGATAATGCGCATTCGATGCCTGCGGGAAGCGTTGAAATAATTCTTGAAACGCCTGCGCGGCAGAGGTCTCATCTCCGGCCAGGAACCGGTATGTAGCATCTCCTGCTGCGGAAACCAGCTCTCGCTGCTCCTCTCCTACATCCTTTGGCAGAAGGGGCATTCGCAATCCCGCCAAGCCGATCGCGGCAAGCAATTCCGGGTTGGTAACGCCTTTCTTGGTAAAGAACGAATACTTCTGCAAAGCAGTTGGGAAATTCCCCAGGCGTGTCAACAGCAACGCTTCATGATAGCGAAGGATCTGTTCATTGCGCGGCTCGTTGGCCGCACCTAGGTAGATTCCGTGTTGAATGTCTGCCAAAGCCTTGCGGTACTCCGCGGTCTCGAACTCGCACAGCCCCCGCAACGCAAATGCGGGACCTGCGTTAGGAGTCATCTCGATGTAGCGCGTGAGCGCATCCCGCGCCGGCATGTAGGCTCCAGTCCCGTATTGCAAAGAACCCAGGAACCACCACCCCTCCGTCCATTTAGGGTCTCGCTCGACCGCCAGAGAGTAAAGCTCAATGGCGTGCGGGACGTCGTTTTGCATTCGCGCCGCCGAGGCTTGGGCTATTAAGTCATTTTGACGAAGGGGCTCCATCTGGCCTGTGGCCCTAGGCACAGCGAGCATAGAGATTGCTGCGATCAAAACGAGGCAGATGCGCCGCTGCCGCGATCGGATCGAGGTGACCGCGCACGTGCCACGCCTTAGATAGAAGTCGAAATCTCCGAAAGGCACTGCCTACCCCACGTTCTGCTCTTTATCGTACCACCGGACGGAAGGCTCGGGACGGTTTCGGTCGCCTGCGGGCGGCGCGCCGTGCCGGTACCGCCGCAGACACGAGGTTCGTCGGGAAAAAAGCCCCGAACAGGGGTGTGTGACTAAAATCACAGCGCTCCTAGATACTCTCCAGTAACGTGACAACCATCGAGTTTCTTGCTGGTTTCAAACCCTGGGCTTGTTCGACTTCGCGCAACGGTGGATGTGCAATGAACCGAATCCTCATTTTTCTTACGTTGGTGAGCGTCGCCGTCGGGGGCAGCCTTCTGGCGGCTGCGCGACCGCCCGCAGCCCTGGGTACAATCATCGTCGACTATCCCAGCCAAGGCTCTCTTTTCCCGCCCGACATTATTCCGCCTCTTTTCCAGTGGCGTGATAGCGCTGCCGGCGCAACGGTTTGGCGAGTTGAGGTCCGGTTCGGTGAGCAAGCGCCACGCGTCGATCTGTGGTCGCCCGGCGAGAAAATGCAGATAGGCGAAACGGACGAAAGCCTGGTCGGTTACGTGCCTCCGACATTGACGCCCGAACAAGCCGAGGCCCACACCTGGCGCCCCGATGAGAAGCTCTGGGAGATCATTAAGAGCCATTCTATTCGGCAACCAGCCAGCGTGATTATCTCTGGCTATTCCAGCCAGAATGCCAGTCAACCGGTTTCAGTCGGTCAGGTCGAAATCCAAACCTCCACTGACCCGGTGGGCGCTCCTGTTCTCTACCGGGATGTTCCTCTGCTTCCCGCGACGAAGGAACAAATCGAGAGAGGAGTGATCAAGCCCTTACCGGATTCCGTCCTCCCTGACATCAAATGGGAACTGCGATACATTTCGGCTCTGAAAAGCAAGGTGGTCATGCAGTCGCTACCCACGTGCGCCAACTGCCACTCGGTTTCGCATGATGGCAAGACGCTAGGTATCGACGTCGACGGTCCCCAAAACGACAAGGGTCTGTACGCATTGGTTCCCCTGCGCAAGGTGAGCACAATCAGCCCAGACTACGTCGTTCGCTGGAGCAACTTTTCGGACCCCGACAAGACTGCGCAAAAGCGTTTTGGATTCATGTCGCAGGTTTCGCCGGACGGAAATTACGTAATTACTTCCATTGATGTTCCTGGAGCACATGGCCGGCGCATCGCTGATCGTCTCTATAACGGTTCGTTCACCTTCTACGGTTTCGGTCAGGTGTTCTTCCCGACACGCGGCGTATTGGCATGGTATAGCCGCCAAGATCGCACGCTAAAGCCGCTGCCCGGGGCGGATGATCCCGATTATGTTCACACCAGCGCGTTCTGGAGCCCCGATGGCAAGTACCTGGTTTTCTCCCGGGAGAAGGCTCGCGATCCGTTCGCGCCCGGACAGCCGCCGGCGAAGTACGCTAACGATCCCAACGAAACCCAGATGCAGTACGACCTCTACCGCATCCCGTTCAACGACGGAAAAGGCGGCAAAGCCGAGAGAGTAATTGGCGCGTCGGAGAACGGGATGAGCAACAACTTCCCCAAAGTTTCTCCCGACGGCAAATGGATCGTGTTCGTCCGCAATAAGAACGGCTTGCTTATGAGGCCGGACAGCCAGCTGTACATCGTGCCTTTTGAGGGTGGTGTAGAGCGCCGCTTGAATTGCAACCTGAAGGTGATGAACTCATGGCACAGCTTCTCGCCCAATGGCCGCTGGCTGGTTTTCTCCTCAAAATGGCCCTCTTACTACACGCACATGTACCTCACGCACATCGACGAGAACGGCAACGATAGCCCGGCGATCCTCATCGAAAACGCCACGGCTGCCAATCGCGCCGTCAACATCCCGGAGTTCGTGAATATTCCCCCCGGCGGCCTGGAGCGAATCGACGCGCCCGCCACCGACTTTTACAAGCTTTTTGATTTCGCGGTGGCATTCTCGGAGAAAAAGCAGTACGACGCTGCTGTGCCGGCCTGGCAGAAAGCTCTCGCACTTGATCCGGACGATCCCCGTGCTCACGACAATCTCGGAGTCGCGCTCGCCGAGACCGGTAAAATCGACGAGGCCATCGCTGAATACCGCAAATCGTTAGAGCTGAATTCCGGCAGCTCGCACACTCACAACAACCTGGGCAGCGCGCTGGCCGAAAAAGGAATGTTAGACGAGGCTTATCAACATTTCGAGAAAGCTGTCGAGCTCAACCCAGATAACGCCTCTGCGCAGATCAATCTGGGCAACTCGTTGGCGGCCCACAAGGAGCAACTGAACGAAGGCCTGGAACACCTGCGGAAGGGAGTCGAACTCGATCCTGATTTAGCCAGCGGACAAAATGATTTGGGAATCGCACTCGCTCACGCGGGCAGTCTGGACGAATCGATCGTTCACATCCAGAAAGCGGTCGCGCTCGCGCCTGACGCCGTTGACTATCGTTATAACTTCGGCCGGGTCCTTGCCGCGAAAGGAAACTTTGCTGACGCCCTGCCTCAGTTTGAACAGGCTTCAAAACTTTCCCGCACGCCACAGCCGGCAGTCCTGCAAATGCTCGCGGCCATGTATTCGGAAAACGGCCGCTACGCAGAGGCTGTCGCCACAGCGCGCCGTGCGCTTGATTTAGCCAATCAAGAGCAAGACCAAGCGTTGGCGGCATCGCTGCAGTCAAATCTGCAGCGTTACGAGGCGCAGGCAAAAGGCGCGCAAGAGCACGGAGCGACACAAGAACCATAGCTTGGCGACTGGCTAAGGATACGTTTCCTTGCTATAACTCTGTGCCATGTTTGAATCCTCGTGGTCCTGGGGCTCCTACCTGTTTGCCTTCCTGTTTGCGCTGATTGTCTGGGCCTTCGTGCGTCGCATCACCTGGAGGGCACGGGTAGCGATCGGTGCGATGGCCTTGAAAGACAGGACTTCGGACTGGCCCATTGTAGAAGGGCGGATCTATGCCTCCGACGTCCTGACCACCAGGGAAGTTAACGAATACTCGGCCTCGGTCTCCTATTCCTACTCTGTGGAAGGGGAATACTGGTCGGGTGAGCTAAACCCGCGCTTCCGTATGTTGTCGGCGGCGGTGGCCTATGTCTCGCGCTATCCCAAAGACGGCCCGGTGGCCGTGCGCTACAACCCGCGAAGCCCCGGAGAATCCACCATTCTCGATTTAGACCAGAAATCCCCGGCGTCAAGCGCTAGCCAATAACACTAGTACTACCTTAGGTCGTCAAACCCGCACATGCAGAGACTCTCTAAACCTACCTCCGCTCAGGACCGGCAAGCTGTCCGCCATTACTTGGCGAGTGGCGGCTTCGCGAACTTCGTGTCTTCGACGGCAACGTTCTGCTTCACGTCGTTGAGCTGAATTGTGAATTGGCCCGCCGGTCGCGCGGTCGCCCACCGGTATGGAACTTGAACGGCATCCACCAGCCGGTAATCGCCGTAGTCGATGCGCGTGGGATTCGGACCGAGCGGGGTGTTCGCATAACGAATGATCCGCACTAGCAGTCCTGACTGTTGATTGAAATATAGCCTTGCCCGCGCCTCGCCGGCGACCAGAGCCACCAATTGATACGAGTCCTGGCCGTCAATTTTCTCGGGCCGCGCCGGGCGCAGGTCGCCGAAGATCTGGTGGAGATGTAAGGGAAGCTGCAGATCGGCGTCCATTTTCGCGCCCTCAACCTCTGCCTGGGACATTGCCAACACGGGACGATGCGGACTGGCCAGCCAGCCTTCATCGCCATCGATCGCGGTAATGCTGTTCCCGTCGGGAAGATGCATGATCGAAACGCGCTTGTCGGGAGCTTTGTCGAAGATCTCAACCTTGACCTCGCGCCCGAAAAAATTCGCCGTACCCGACTCAGCCCGCGTGGCAATTCTCTCGATCGCATTCGCGCCGCCTTCCGCCTGGACATATTTGCGGATCAGCTCGTCGGCGCTCGGCAAGTTCGGCGGCAGCTTCTCGTCTTCCATAGCAGCCGCCGGCAACGTGGACACGTCGCGGACTTCAGGAATGGAAACCGGGAGCTGGGAACCTCGGTGGCAGGTGTTGCAGGTAACTTCCTGGCGGTTGTCGAAATTACTTTGATTGATTGCCGCCATCATCTGAATCATCTTGCGCGCGGTCTGTTTCGGCTTCTTGTCATCCTGATCGAAGTGCCGCTGCACGTGGCAAAAACCGCATTCCACTCCGAGGGAAGCGGTGATGAATTCCATCGCAGGAATGAGCTGGTCCGCAGTGATCCCCTTCAGAACCTGGATATTCTTATAAACCTGTTCCGCTGTCTTTCCTGAGGAGGAATCCGAATGTGTGGATTCGCCACCGGCGTTCTGTGCCTTGCTGATGGGGATAGCGGTGATGCCCAAACCGACAACCATGTAGGAAACAATCCTCCAAAGCAGAGTCACGCACCCTCCTTCGCTGGATTCAAGTGTCCCGGGGAATTCGGTTCCCGGCAGTGTAGCAGACCGAGAACGGTCATTTGCGGCCGGGCGTCAAATATGCTGAGGCCTGAGAAAGCAAAAAAATGTTTGGGCCGAGGTGGCCTAGTCTGGCCTTTTGCTCCTAACAATTCGCTGTTAGGGGATGGTGAGAAGCCACCTTGTGCCAAGGATCACACAAGTTTTGTAGGGAAATCGTTTACTTCCCCCAATAGAACCAAGTTACCCATGCGTAATCAATAAGATACGGCCAATAAAGATTTTACAGGAAAATCGTTTTTTTTTCTTGACAGTCTTCATCTACCCACGATAAAAGACCACCCCAGAAGGCGAATAGTACTTTTGTATGAGTGGTTACGCGCAACTGTCTAAAACCAGATCGCAACGGGAAACGGGCCGAAAAGTGGCGACCCCACTTGTCGGCAGCGCCCCTACAACCTCGTCACAACGCCTACTCATCGGAGGCTGCTCAATGACTTCGAAGTCACTTCTGTCGATTTGGGAGAAGGCAGGCTTGGTTGCCTGCTTGGCCATTTTTGTATTCATCTCTTCGCTCGGTTTCGGCCAACAGTTGACCGGAACGTTGCAGGGCACAACCATGGACTCGACGGGCGCCGTCGTGGCGAACGCCAAGGTCACCATGACCAACGAGCTTAACGGTGACGTTCGCACAACCGCGTCGAACTCAACCGGTTATTTTTCCATTACGGCCATTCAGCCGGGAACCTATACGGTGACTATTGAAGCGCCGGGGTTCAAGCTCTGGAAGCAGACAGGAATCGCCTTCGCGCAGGGCGATAACCGCAACATACCTCAAATTGCCTTGCAGGTTGGAGCAGTAAGCGAGACGGTGGAGATTTCTGCCGGCGCTCTCACTGTGCCAACGGACAACGCCGAGATCAGCACCACCGTCCCGGAGAACATGGTGAATGCCTTTCCCATGGGCAACCGCGACGCTGGCGAACTGCTCAAGATCATGCCTGGCATGGCGTTTGCCAATGGCACTGTTGGGGGTCAAGGTTCGGGCTGGTCGGAAAAAGTCGTAAGCTCGGCCAGCGGTCCTGTCGGCAACTTCTCTGCTAATGGTACGCAGCCGAGCGGCGCTATGGCCTTCATGCTCGATGGCGCCAATCTGGTGGATCCGGGAAATGCGGGCAGCCAAGTCGCCAACATTAACCAGGACATGGTCAGCGAGGTCAAAGTGCTCATGTCCGACTACAGCGCCGAGTACGCGAAGGGCCCTGTGGTTTTCCAGGCTTTCAGCAAGAGCGGCGGCGCCAAGTACCACGGCGAAGGTTACGTCTACGCCCGCAACAGCGCTTTGAACGCGATTGACGCATTTACACACAGCCAGATCGTTAGCGGCGCGACTACCGCCGCCATCGCGGCTCCGGCGGAAAGCTTTTACTACATGGGCGGCAACGTTGGTGGCCCAATCCCTGGGCTGAATAAGGGCCGGCAAAAGCTGTTCTTCTGGGGCGGCTACGAATACATGCGGCAGCACCCGGCGGGCAGCATCACCGACTATAACGTCCCCACTACCGAAGAACTTAAGGGCGACTTCAGCTTCAATACCATTGACGGCGTGCCGGGGTCGCAGATAGTGGCTCCGGGGACGACCCTCTATCAAGAGCTTGATAACGGGCCTTGGAGCTATTCATACAACGGCCTATTTGCCAACAAACCCGCGGGCGTCACCTATTCGAGCGTTCCCAAGTCGACTTGGGATCCGAATGGCGCCATATTTGCCACGATGATGCCGACGCCCAATCTCATGCCAAGTGCGGGAAACGGCTGGAGCAACTACCAGTTTGTGTCACACGTGCCCCAGAACCGTTGGGAAGCAACCGGCAAAGTCGATTATGCCATTGGCGACAACACGAAGTTGACCGGTTCGTACGCTCGTCAGATCGAGACCGATCAGCACCCTATTGGCATCTGGTGGACTCCACCGTGGACGATTCCTTATCCCTCCGGCGTGAATCAAAATCTCAATTCGCAGTTGGTGATGACGAACTTCACGCATGTGTTCAGCCCAAGTACCACCAACGAGGCGGTCTTCACATTCGCGCGCTTCAACGCCCCCAACGTTCTGACCAACGAGAAGGCCGTGGATCGCCAGGCGCTGGGAATGAACATTACGGGTATATTTGGGGTAACGACCAAGCAGATACCGAACCTTGAAGGGTCTTGGGGCGGCTCATTCCCCAACATCGAAGAAATGAACCTTACCGGTCCATTTGACGGTAACGGTTTCGGCGCTGAGAAGAAAGATCCTTCCATTTACGACAATTTCACCAAGGTCATCGGTTCCCATACTGTCAAGCTGGGTGCTTATTGGGATACCGACGAGAATATCCAGTCCAGCAGCGCATTGGGTAGCGGCGCGAATGGAAGCTACAACCTGGGGTGGGGCTCTAACACGTCTGGTAACCAGGTGGCAGACTTTCTGCTGGGATTCTTTAACAACTACCAACAGCCGAGTGCTGATATCGTAAACACCATTCAGGACCACCAGTGGTCGATTTACGCGCAGGACTCGTACAAAGCCAACCGTCAGTTGACCGTCAACTACGGCTTGCGTTTTGATCACGTAGGTCAGTGGTACGGCGCGAATCACGGAATGGCTGTATGGGATTGGAATACCTATACCAACAACCCCCAGGTTAGCAATCCCGGCTTGCTCTGGCATGGGATAAACAGCAGCGTTCCCGTCTCAGGCTGGTCGTCTCCGCTGTTTTATTATGAACCTCGCGTGGGCATCGCTTACGACATATTTGGAACTGGCAAAACAGTCCTACGCGGTGGTTACGCAGCGTTCCGGTACCAGACTTCCGTGAACGACGTTGCCTCGTCGAACAACTTGGCTTCGGGCATTTACACCGCCACGCTGCTCAACGTCACTGGGTACTCTTCCATCAGTAACACCACTTTGTACCCGCCGCCGCCACCGGGATCGGCCAACGGCAGCTCGATTTCCCTTATGCAATGGGGAGATAATCGAACGCCTCACACCAACGACTGGAACATCAGCGTCGCCCAGGCTCTGCCTTGGCGTTCCGTGTTTGAGGTTTCCTACGTCGGAAACAGGAGCCGGGACGAGCTGATCAACGGCGGAAACGGCAAGATTGACGACCTGAACAGCAACTTCCCGGGTGCTTATTGGTTGCCGGATCCGACGAAGGCACTACAACCCAACGGTACACGTTTGTTAGTGTCTCCGGACGCTCCGACGTGCACCAACAGCGGTGGCAGTGCGGGATCGAACTACATCAACTGTAACGCGGCCGGCCCCAATAATGAGCCGCTTACCGCGAATTACGGCAGCCCGGGCAGTTCGGTGTCATTCAACGAAAACGACTATCGCCGGTTAAGCAACTATCAGGACATCTACCTCCAGACTCACGGCAGTTACGCGAACTACAACTCCCTGCAGGCTTCGTGGAAGAAGCAGTCCGGACCCGTCAACTTCATCCTCAACTATTCCTTCAGCAAGGTGTTGGGGATTCATGATGGGAACACGAATCAGGGGGGAACCAACGGACCCATTGTTGATCCGTTCAACTTGGCCAACAACTACGGCCCGTTGGCGTACGACCAGACGCATATTGTCAATGCGACTTACATCTGGAACATGCCCAAATTCGTTCACGGCAGTCGCTGGCTGGAGGGTACCGTGAACGGCTGGCAGCTCTCGGGCTACTCGACGTACCATAGTGGCGCACCGATACTGCCGAACCAGGGCCTCATTGATTTCAATTTCGCCGGTGGCCTTACCGTTCCGGTGACTGGAATTAATCCGAGCTCGGGCTATCAGCTCCCCGACAACAGCATCTTGATGCCCGATGGCTTACGCTCAACCGCAGTGAATCAAGGCACCTACTACGGCACGTCTCAGAACGGCGGGGGCTACCCCGGAATGCTACCCTTGCTGATCTGCGACCCGCGCAAGCATGCCTCAGGGCAATACTTCAACCCGAATTGCTTTTCCACTCCGCAGCTCGGCGAGCTGGGCAACTTCAGTTGGCCGTATATTCGTAACCCGGCTTACTTCGACAGTGATCTGGGCATCTACAAGAGCTTCAGAATCACCGAAAACAAGCGGATCGAGCTCAGGGTTACCGCTCAGAACTTCCTGAATCATCCGTTATCTCAATTCGGCCTCGCGGGTACGGCGGATGAGACTATCAACCTGCAGCAGAACACCACCGTAACGATCCCGGTAAGCGCTTTGCAAAATTTGCCGGCTAATCCCGGGAACGATGCTGGCTGGCCCTGCGACTGGATCGGGGGGAACAATATCGGCTCGAACCCTGCCACAGTCACAAGCTGCAATTACACCGAGCACGCGATTGCTCCGACTAACACCAGCACATCCATGACGGGCAAGCCGGCCTTCAAGACCGGTCAGCGCGTGGTGACGTTCGCGGCGAAGTTCTACTTCTAAAAGCAAGCGTTCAGGTAAAATTCGAAGGGTGGCTTCGGCCACCCTTCTTTTTTGCAGTTAGTGACTCAGTTTGAAATTCAACTTCCCCCGAGGCGTCATCCCGGCGGCCCGCGCTTTCGGGTGGACACCTCGGCTTCAGCCGGGGGCGGCGCAGCCGCGGGCCGAGAGCCTGCCCTGAGCGAGTGAGCGAAGCGAGCGCGTCGGATGGGGATCTGGCGTGCACCATTGAGACGCCCCGCGCGAGATCCCTCGCTCCGCCTGAAAAACGGCTTTGCTCGGGATGACGCCATCGGAAATAATGTAGAAGCGGTCAGAATTCAAAGTGAGCCGCTGCGCTTTCCTTTTCGACATGCCGAAGATACACCGCCTCGCTCTTTGCGCCCTTGTCTTGATTGCCTGCTGGTGCCTGCTGTCGGCTTTGCCGCCCGTTAAAAGCCCAATTCGGTTCGAACTCAAAGCAATCCCCTTCGTCCTCGAGAACGACGAAACCCCGGCCCGTAATGCGCCGGAAACCATGCCCGGCGGCGTGGCTGTGTTCGACTACAACGGGGATGGCCGTCCGGATATTTTCTTCGCCAATGGCGCGAACATTGCCACGCTGAAGAAGGACGACCCCAAATATCGCAACCGGCTCTTCCGTAACGACGGGAATGGAGTGTTCACTGACGTTACCGACGCCGCCGGCCTGGCGGGAACCGGTTACGACATGGGCGTTGCTGTCGGCGATTACGACAATGACGGCCATCCCGACCTGTTCGTTGCCGGTCTGCATCACGGGACGCTCTATCACAATAACGGT
>Ga0187781_10000215_pt1 | contig 41242 bp, 35 predicted proteins | sample 0715_SJ02_MP02_2_FD_132447 | JGI IMG/M metagenome (GOLD analysis project Ga0187781, IMG submission 132447) | Tropical peat soil microbial communities from peatlands in Department of Meta, Colombia - 0715_SJ02_MP02_20_MG | ecosystem: Environmental > Terrestrial > Soil > Wetlands > Peat | place... | reverse complement strand
GTCGATGACTCCAGTGTCATCCGCAAGGTGGCACGGCGGATTCTCGAAGGTCTCGATTTCCAGATTTCGGAAGCCGAGAACGGCGAGGAGGCCATCGAGGCGTGCCGCGACCGGATTCCGGACGCGATCCTGCTCGATTGGAACATGCCGAAGATGGACGGCTACGAGTTCTTGCGGGCGCTGCGCCGCCTGCCCGGCGGCGACAAGCCGAAGGTGGTGTTCTGCACGACTGAAAACGACGTCGCCCACATCGCCCGCGCGCTGCATGCCGGCGCCAACGAGTACATCATGAAGCCGTTCGACAAGGACATCGTCGAGGCGAAGTTCCAGGAAGTCGGCCTGCTTTGACTGCGCTTGCGTGCGGTGCGCGGTGCGCACACCGCCGCCGCGCGTGTGATGTGACCTCTACGTGCTGAAAGTTTGCGTACAGAAAGTCAGTGTCTCATGAATTCCGCTGTTGCCGCCGCGCGTCCCGCGCCCGCCATCAGAAAGCCGATTCGGGTGATGGTGGTCGACGATGCCATCGTCGTGCGCCGGCAGTTGACGCGCTGGATCGGCGACGAAAAGGACATGATGGTGGCCGCCTGCTTGCGCACCGGGCGCGAGGCGGTCGAGCAGCTTGAAGCCTGCGACCCCGATATCGTCGTCCTCGACGTCGATATGCCCGACCTCGACGGCATCTCGGCGCTGCCGCTTCTCCTGAAGAAAAAACGCAATCTCGTGGTCATCATGGCTTCGACGCTGACGCGGCGGAGCGCCGAGATCAGCCTGCGCGCGCTGTCGCTCGGCGCCGCCGATTATGTGCCGAAGCCCGAGGCCGCTCTCGACGCCGACACTTCGGCGGCGTTCCGCCGCGAGTTGCTCGATAAGATCCGCAACCTCGGCCGCCGCGGCAGTTTGCTCCTTCGCCAGCGCCGGCCGGCTACAGCCCCGCGCGAGATCAAGCTGCCGCCGCAGCGCGTCAGCGTGCCGGCGGCGGAGAGCCTGCCCTTTACGCTGCGGCCGTTTGCGATATTGCCGCCGCGCGCGCTTTTGATCGGCTCCTCGACCGGCGGACCGCAAGCGCTCACCTCGCTGATCGGGCAGATCGGCGGCGCGATCGAACGCGCGCCGATCCTGATCACCCAGCATATGCCGCCGACCTTTACCACGGTGCTGGCCGAACATCTGACGCGCGTCAGCGGCCGGCCGGTGCGCGAGGCCGAGCATGACGAACCGATCGCGCGCGGCGGCATCTATATTGCGCCTGGCGGGCGGCATATGCGCGTAGTGCGTGGCGCCGCGGGACCAATGATTGCGCTCGGCAACGATCCGCCGATCAATTTTTGCCGGCCGTCGATCGATCCCTTGCTCGCGTCGGCCGCGCAGGTCTGGGGCGCCGGCAGCCTGGCGCTGATTTTGACCGGGATGGGTTCCGACGGCGCCGGCGGCGCCGCCGAGATTGCCGCCGTCGGCGGCAGTGTGATCGCTCAGGATGAGGAAACCAGCGTGGTGTGGGGTATGCCGCGCGCGGTTGCGTTTGCCGGATTGTGCTCCGCGGTTCTTCCGCTTCGGCAGATTCCGGCCGAGGTCAATCGTCTTTTTGGGGGAGGCAGCGCGTGACGCCGCTTGAATACGATTTTTTACGCAAGTCGCTCAGGGAGCGGTCCGGCCTCGTGCTGTCCGCCGACAAGCAATATCTGGTGGAGAGCCGCCTGCTGCCGATCGCGCGCAAGGCCGGCTTGGCCAATCTCGGCGAACTCGTCACCGCGCTGCGCTGCGGCGACAGCGAAAGCCTGATGACCATGGTGGTCGAGGCCATGACCACCAACGAGACCTTTTTCTTCCGCGACAAGGTGCCGTTCGAGAATTTCCGCACCGCCGTATTGCCGGCGCTGCTCGCCGCGCGCCGGGCGACGCGCTGCATTCGCATCTGGTCGGCCGCTTCTTCAACCGGGCAGGAGCCGTACTCGCTCGCCATGACGATCAAGGATCTGGAAGACACGCTGACCGGCTGGCGCTTCGAGATCGTCGCCACCGATCTTGCCGGCGGCGTTCTGCAAAAGGCTCAGGCCGGCATCTACAGCCAGTTCGAGGTCCAGCGCGGATTGCCGATCCAGCTTCTGATCAAGTATTTCAGCAAGGTCGGCGAGATGTGGCAGATCGCGCCGGAACTGCGCGCGATGGTCAAATTCAGGCAGTTCAATCTCCTGTCCGATTTCTCCTCGCTCGGCCCCTTCGATCTGATCTTCTGTCGCAACGTGCTGATCTATTTCGATCAGGAGACCAAGACCAGCGTGCTCAACCGGCTCGGCCGCATCACCGCCGCCGACGGCTATCTCGTTCTCGGCGCCGCCGAGACGGTGGTGGGATTGACCGAAAGTTTCCGCACCGTGCCGGAAATGCGCGGGCTCTATGCACCGAATGTCCGCCCGCCGCGGCCGCAGGTCGTCGCCGGGGGCAGGGCAGGGCCGCGCCTGGTCGCGGTCAGCGGGGGACGTTGACGCCCGGCGCGCGCCTGTCGGAAATCTCAAAACAGCAAACCCGCCGGATTTGTGTTGGCCGCTCGAGCGCGGTCGCTTTCGCAACCCTCTGCCGGTGTGCCGCGCATCACCAGGCGCCGCGCTTCCGCAGTATTAATATGCGAAGGACGCCGGCGCACAACACGGAGGAGACGATGCCAGCAATTGCCTTCTCAAATAATGACATTGCGCTCGTTGCGTGGACGTTTGACCGGCATCTCGACGGCTGCCTCGGCTTTGCGGTCATCCGGATTGACGCCTCCGGAAAGGAAACCCCGCTGCCGGCGCTGGCCAAATTTGAGGGCCAGCCCAGGGACCCGGAGCGCACCACTGAGCAGGCGCCAGTGCAGAAATTCTGGTGGAAAGACCTCTATGCTAAACGGGGCGGCACATACACCTACCGCATCGTCCCAATGGGTGGCACTCCGGGGCAGATGCTCACGCCGCTCGCCGGCGTCCAGCCGCTCCTCAGCACCCCGGTGACGCTGACCGAAAAGCGCCCACCGTTCAGCGCCTATTTCAATCGGGGTATTGTGGCGACACAGGCGTTGAGCCGTGCGCTCAACGACAAACCGAGCGTGCCTGCGCTCAAGCCGCACATCGAAAATCCGAACGATCAAATCCGCAAGAATCTGGAGGGGCAGCTGTTCGAAGGCGTGACCTCGCTGCTCGACCGTGCCGACGCGTCGAAGGGCACGATCAACGCCGCCTTGTACGAGCTGAATGATCCCAAGGGGCTTGAGGTGCGCCTGCAAGCCGCCGATCACGGCGAGCCGAAGAGCCGCAACGTCATTTTGGGCAACGAACAGGTCGCCAAGACCCCCACCTCGCCCGCCAGCGACGACGCCGACGCCGAGAACCGCGCGGCGCTCAAGCACGCCGGTGTAACCGTGATCGACCGCATCCTGCGCAAGGGCGACATCCCGCACAACAAGTTCGTGGTGCTGACCGAGAACGGCGCGCCGGCCGCGGTGCTTTCGGGCTCGACCAACTGGACCAGCACCGGCCTGTGCACGCAGACCAACAACGCGCTAGTGATCGAATCGGCCGCCGTGGCCAAGCGCTACATCGGCTATTGGAACGCCCTCAAAGCCGACATTGCCGCCGCCCACGGCGACCATAAAAACCTGCAAGGGGCGACGCTGCGGTCATGGAATCACGACAATAACGACGATGCGATCAAATCGCCAATCGACCTCGGCAACGGCGTCACCATCGAGCCGTTGTTTTCACCCAACACCAAGAAGACCTTGGCAAGTCCGCCCAAGGAAAAGCCGAATGACATGCAGCGGCTGTTCGATCTGGTCGGCGCCGCCAGGCAAGCCGTGCTTTTCCTCGCCTTCGATCCGGGCAACAATTCGATCCTCGACGCCGCCGGCGCAGCGCTTGCCGCCAACCCGAATCTGTTCGTGCGCGGCGCGCTCACGAGCACCCAGCGCGCCAGCAATTTTGCCGAGGCGCTGCATCGCGGCGACGAAAATCAGCACGGCGACGGCACCGGCATGCATGTCGCCATCATCGGCGAACCCGGAAAGCCGACCAAGAACGGTGCCAAGGCGCAGAAACTTCAGCCGGACTACCGTTCGGTGCCCGCGGGCGAGGTCACCAAGGACGATGAGTTCGGCGATTGGGAAGCGGAGATGTACAAGTACGGCTTCGCCATCATCCACAACAAGATCGTTGTGATCGATCCGTTCAGCGACAATTGCACGGTCATTACCGGCTCGCACAATCTCGGATACCGCGCCTCGCACAACAACGACGAGAACATGGTAGTGATCCGTGGCCATCGCGGCCTGGCCGAAGCCTACGCCTGTCACGTGCTCGACCTCTACGACCACTATGCATGGCGCTTTCTGCTCAAGCAGCATCCGGATGTTTTCGGCAGGCCGCTGGAGCCAGACGACAAATGGCAGGAGCGCTTTATCCTCGGCCCCGACGTAAAGTCGCCGGAACTGCGTTTCTGGCTCGCGGCGGCGAGCGGCAGCAACGCTGCACTTGCGCCGAAAGCCTCGGGCGGCGCTGCAAGCGGGCCTGCGACCGGCGCCGGCGGCACGCCTGCCGGACGCAAATCCACGAAGACGAAGCCTGCGAAGCGCAAGCCGAGTGCTGCCGCCGCTAAAAACGCGCGGAACCAGACGCGGAAGAAAACCGCGAGGAAGAAAACGCCGGCGAAGAAGCCCACGGCAAGGGAAGGCAAAGGCGCGGCGCGCAAACGCAGGACGCGCTGACGCCCGCTATTGCGCAAACAAAAACCCGGCCGCTGGGCCGGGGTTTTGTAGCTCTGAAATTCCGTGCCGTTCAGAGCATGATCCGGAAAAGTGGAAGCCGGTTTTCCGAAAAGATCACGCTCCACCAATCAAGCCGGGATTTTCGCTTCGTCCTCGCTCGGCTCGCGCAGCACATAGCCGCGGCCCCAGACGGTCTCGATGTAGTTCTTGCCGTTCGAGGCGTTGGCGAGCTTCTTGCGCAATTTGCAGATGAAGACGTCGATGATCTTCAATTCCGGCTCGTCCATGCCGCCATAGAGATGATTGAGGAACATCTCCTTGGTCAGTGTGGTGCCTTTGCGCAGCGAGAGCAGCTCCAGCATCTGATATTCCTTGCCGGTCAGATGCACGCGCGCGCCGTTGACCTCGACCGTCTTGGTATCGAGATTGACGATCAGGTCGCCGGTCTGGATGACGGACTGGGCATGACCCTTCGAGCGCCGCACGATCGCATGGATGCGCGCCACCAATTCGTCCTTGTGGAACGGCTTGGTCATATAGTCGTCGGCGCCGAAGCCGAGCCCTCGCACCTTGTCTTCGATGCCGGCGAGCCCGGTCAGGATCAGGATCGGCGTCTTGACCTTCGACACGCGCAGGCTGCGCAGAACCTCGAAGCCCGACATGTCGGGTAGATTGAGGTCGAGGAGGATAATGTCGTAATCGTAGATCTTACCGAGATCGATCCCTTCCTCGCCGAGATCGGTCGTGTAAACGTTGAAGCTCTCCGACTTGAGCATCAACTCGATCGATTGCGCCGTGGCGCTATCGTCTTCGATCAGCAATACGCGCATGCCAGTCCCCTTCCTCGCCGCGCGACTAAGGTTGGCGCGCCACCCTCGGCGGCCCCCGCAAAACACCTTGGGATAAACTGATTCGAGACTGTAAACGCGGTATGGTTAACAAAACCTGATTCCCACTTGCAAGCATCGCCTAGGCAAATTGGAGCGAATCGCCTTAAGATGTTGCGAGAAAGTGGTTTTTGAGCCACGCGGGCGCTCATTAATCAGGTTAAGTTCAGGCGCTAACCGACTCTGGAGACTCGCCCCTCCTCATGGATTGACGAGCCTTCTGTTCCCAAGGACAAGCGCAATGATTAACGGCGCGGGTAAATACAGGGTTAAGAACGTCGCGTTCCAAGTAACCAACCGAACACAGAGGCCCGCTGCGGCATGAAGGCGCTGGCCGAACAGATTAACGAACTCGACGGTATCGAGATCTATGGCCGCGTCGTCGGCGTGCGCGGGTTAATGGTTGAAGTCGCCGGCCCGCTGCATGCCATGTCGGTCGGCGCCCGTGTGGTGATCGAAACGCCCGGCAAAAATATTCCGAGCGAGGTCATCGGCTTCTCCGGACCGTACGCGCTGCTCATGCCGTTCGCGCCGCTCGAGGGCGTGCGCCGCGGCTGCCGCGCGCTGGTGACATCGGTGGCGGGCGCGGTACGTCCGTCCGCCGGCTGGCTCGGCCGCGTGGTCAACGCGCTTGGCGAGCCGATCGATGGTAAGGGGCCGCTCCTTTATGGCCCGTCGCCGTTTCCTTTCCGTAATCCGCCGCCGCTCGCGCATACGCGCCGCCGCGTCGGCGCGCCGCTCGATCTCGGGGTGCGCACGCTCAATACCTTCATCACCTGCTGCCGCGGCCAGCGCATGGGCATTTTCGCCGGCTCCGGCGTCGGTAAATCGGTGCTGCTGTCGATGTTCGCCCGCAACGTCGCCGCCGATGTCACCGTGATCGGGCTGATCGGCGAACGCGGCCGCGAGGTGCAGGAATTTCTGCAGGACGATTTGGGCGAGGCCGGATTGGCGCGCTCGGTCGTCGTGGTCTCCACCTCCGACGAGCCGGCTTTGATGCGCCGCCAGGCCGCGCATGTCACGCTTGCCATCGCCGAATATTTTCGCGACGAGGGCCAGGACGTGCTGGTGCTCATGGATTCGGTCACGCGCTTTGCCATGGCGCAGCGCGAGATCGGGCTCTCCGCCGGCGAGCCGCCGACGGCGAAGGGCTACACGCCGACGGTCTTTACCGAGCTGCCGCGGCTTCTCGAGCGGGCCGGGCCCGGCCCGGATCAGGGCACCATCACCGGCATCTTCACGGTCCTGGTCGACGGCGACGATCACAACGAGCCGATCGCCGACGCCGTGCGCGGCATTCTCGACGGCCACATCGTGATGGAGCGCGCCATCGCCGAGCGCGGGCGTTATCCGGCCATCAATGTGCTCAAGTCGGTGTCGCGCACCATGCCGCGCGCCGCCGACCCGGGCTATCTGCCGGTGCTGACCCGCGCCCGCCAGGTGATGGCCACCTATGCCGATATGGAGGAACTCATCCGGCTCGGCGCCTACCGCGCCGGCACCAGCCCCGAGGTCGACGAGGCGATCCGCCTGCACAAGCCGCTGGAGGCTTTTCTCGCCCAAGGTAAGGAAGAAGCAACCAGCTTGGCGGATGGTTATCGGCGTTTGGCCCAAATAATGGCGGTCGCGGAAACCGAACGCTAACGTTATCGCGGCAGACTTGGGGTCTGTGGCGCCGTGAGGGAACCCTTTCGGCGGCGCCTTTGGTCCGCGCCTTCGGGGAGTAAAAGTCGATGAAGTCCCGTGAGACGCTCATTCGCCTGAAGAAATTTCAGGTCGACGAGAAGCGGCGCAAGGTTGCGCAAATCGAGACGATGATTGCCGAGTTCGACCGCATGGCGGGGGATCTCGAACGCGAAATCCGCGTCGAGCAGGATCGCGCCGGTATCCACGATCCCGGACATTTCGCCTATCCAACCTACGCCAAGGCCGCGATTGCGCGCCGCGAGAATCTCAAGCGTTCGGCAGATGAGCTGCGGGCGCAGCTCGAGGACGCCAAAATGGCGCTCGGCGAGGCATTCGACGAACTGAAAAAGGTCGAGCTCCTGGACGAACGCGACCAGATGCGTGAACGCGAGGCGGAGAATACCGCCGAGCAGGCAGAGCTCGATTCGATCGCTTTGATGCGGGTACGCGGCGCCTCGGCGTAACGGTTGCAGCGGCCATTCCGAGGCCGATAGCCGGCCAGAGCGTGATCCCGAAAAGCGGAGACCGGTTTTCGGAAAAGATCATGCTCCAGCGCAATATCTTAGACCCTGATCCGATTCACTTGATCGGATCAGGGTCCAGGAGCCCGGATTCCATAACCAAAGACCGTGCCGACCGGGCGCCGGCCGGGGTCATGGATTCCGGGCTTGCCGCTTGCGCGGTGGACCGGAATGGGGAGAGGGCGCTATACGCTCTCGACGAACGCCTGATTCCCCGGCGATAATTGATTTTCGCATTGGGTTGGCAAGGGGATGCCCGGCTCCGGACACATTTCGGTCTGAACGGAGTGCGCAAGTCCAGGGGCGATTGCGGGGGCAGAGATGTTGACGCAAGCGGAGTTGGTTGGATTGCTGGCGGAGATCGCCAAGGGCGACGCCGCTGCATTCGAGCGGCTCTATGGCGCCACCCGCGCGAAACTCTATGGCGTACTCCTTCGTATCTTGGGCAGGCCCGAGCTCGCCGACGAGGTGATGCAGGAGACCTATCTCAAGGTCTGGAAGGCGGCGGCAAGCTTCGATCCGGCCGTCGCCAGCCCGATCACCTGGATGGTGGCGATCGCGCGCAATCGCGCCATCGACATCGTGCGCAAGAGGGGCGAGGTGTCGATCGAAGAAGAACCCGAAGCGCTCAGCGTCGCTGCGGAAACGCCGCCGCCGCTGGCGCGCCGCGAAATGACGGAGGAGCTCAAGCGTTTGTTGGCGTGTCTCGGCAAGCTCGATCCGGAAAAGCAGCGCATTGTGCTGCTCGCGTATTATAGCGGCTGGAGCCGGGACCAACTGGCAAGGAAGCTCGACATTCCCGTGAACACAATCAAGACGTGGTTGCGTCGCAGCCTGCTCGAGATCCGTGGATGCATGGGAAGCTGACGGAGGAGCTTGGCGAGGATGTTTGAAGAGGACCAGGAAGCGCTCGCTGCGGAATATGTGCTGGGCACGCTGTCCGCCGAGGAGCGCGAACACGCCGAGGCCTTGCGGTCATTCGATCCGGAATTCGACGCCGCCGTGAAGCAGTGGGAGCGCCGGCTGGGCGAGCTCAATGTCATGGTCGAGGCGGTCGAGCCGCCCAAGGAGGTCTGGGATAAGATCAAAGGCGAGATCGGCGTGGAGACACCCGCCGAAGCGGAAGCTGCCGCCGGCACTGAGGGCGTGCCCGATATGGAGTCGCCGGCGACGGCCGAGATGACGGGCGACCTGTTGTTTTTTGATACGGCGACGACCCAGCCGGAAGCAGCTGCCGAAGAATCCGCCGAAGCGCCGGCGGAAGAGGCGGCCGCACCGCCGCCGCTTGCGGCCAGGCGCGCCACCGGCGTCGAGCGCAGCGTCGGTGTGGAGCGCAGCGCCGATGTTATTCGGCTGCGGAAGCGGGTCGGACGCTGGCGCGGCTTTGGCATCGCGTTTGCGGCAATCGCAGCCTTGCTGGCGGCCTATATCGCCGTCTCGCAGGTCGCGCCCGATCGCATCCCGCCGCAACTGCGCGCGGTTGGCGGAAACCTCATTGCCCGCACCGAGGCGCCCGAGCGGGGTCCGTCGGACCGGCTGGTTGCTGTCTTGCAGCAGCAGCCGACCGCGCCAGCCTTCCTGCTCACGGTTGATACACAGCAACGTACCGTGGTGGTGCGACGCGTGTCCGCCGGGCAGGAAAGCGGCCGCAGCTATGAGCTCTGGCTGATCGCCGGCCGCTCGGCGCCGCCGCGGTCGCTCGGCGTCGTTGGCAGCGATGAATTCACCCAGCGCCCGCTGCCGGCCAATGTCGATCTGGAAACGCTGCGGTCGGCAACCTATGCCGTCTCGCTTGAGCCTGCCGGCGGTTCGCCGACCGGCGCCCCGACCGGTCCGGTGCTCTTCACTGGCAAGGCGGTGGACTCGTTACCGGCGTCGCCGCCGCCGACCACGCCGAAGACGTAGCCCTAAACTTTATGGACCTCAAAACGCCACGGCCGGGCTTGTCCCGGCCGTCTCGTTTCATCGGGGGTCACAGAGACAAGCAAGTGTACCCGGTCCACGGCCGGGCATAACGGCTGTTACCGGATCGCCGGCAGCTTGCCGGTGACGGCGGTGGGCTGACCTGCTTTCACGAGCGGGGCGGTGCCGAGATCGACGTCGCGGATATTGGCGAAAATGCCCACGGCAGCGACAACAGTCGCGCACAGAAGGCCAACCACCACGATCTTCAAATGGGTGCGGCGGTCCGCGCTATACATCGAGTGGTTCATGACGACCTCCCGTTTTCGCCGGTTTAGCCGGGCGCCCGGGCAGAAACTGTGATTAAGCTCACATTAACGGTGATTTACGCCCCCTTTCGGCCCGCGGAAACGCTCCATCACCGAAGCTTGAACGGCCGTGATAACAGGTGAAGAGCGCCGTCATTAAGCGCCGGCGACGAAGCTGAAAGTCTGCGTCAGCGCGATCAGACAAAAGCCGCCAGCAAACAACAAAAAAGCCGCATCGGTGCCGGCGGGCAGGCCGCGGCCTGGCCCGGTTTCAGATGCTCGCCACGGTCTTGAGCCGGACGCGCGGGTGAATTTCCGATTGCGCCAGTACGCTCGTTTGCGCCCGGAAGCGCTCGACGATGCCGCGCACGAACGGCCGGATCGTGGCCGAGGTCACCAGCACCGGCGCCTCGCCTTCGCGCGCCGCCTGCTCGAACTTCTCGCGCACCAGATGGATGAATTCGGTGAGCTTTGACGGCTGCATGGCGAGGTTGCGATCGTCGCCCTGGCCGACGATCGCTTCCGCGAAAGCCTGCTCCCATCTGGCGGTGAGCGCGATGATCGGCAGATAGCCGGCGACGCTTGTGTGCTGGGCGCAAAGCTGGCGCGAGAGTCGCCCGCGCACATGTTCGGCCAGCATCGTCGGATTGCGGCTGGAGGCAAGGCCGTCGGCGATGCCTTCGAGGATGGTGGCAAGATCGCGGATCGACACGCGCTCCGCCAGCAAGATCTGCAGCACGCGCTGAATCCCGGAAATGGTGATCTGCGACGGCACGATGTCCTTGATCAGCTCACCTTGTTCCTTCGGCAGCTCCTTGAGCAGTTTCTGCACCTCGCCATAGGAGAGGAGCTCGGACATGTTGGCCTTGATCAGCTCGGTCAGGTGAGTGGCGAGCACGGTCGCCGAGTCGACGACGGTGTAGCCCTTCACCGACGCCTCCTCCTTGAGCGAGGCTTCGATCCAGGTGGCCGGCAAGCCGAACGTCGGCTCGGTCGTGTGCACGCCCGGCAGCGTCACCTGCCTGCCGGTCGGATCCATGACCATGAACTGGCCGTGCCAGACCTTGCCGCTGCCGGATTCCACTTCCTTGATCTTGATGATGTAGCTGTTGGCTTCGAGCTGGACGTTGTCGAGGATGCGCACCGACGGCATGACGAAGCCCATTTCGGCGGCGAGCGAACGGCGCAGCGCCTTGATCTGCTCGGTGAGCCGGTCGCCGCCGTCATTGGCGTTGACCAGCGGCAACAGCGCATAGCCGAGCTCGATTTTCAGGTCGTCCATCTTCAGCGTCGCCGACATCGGCTCTTCGGCCGGCGCTGGTTTCTCGGGGTCGGTACTCTTTGCATTGGCCGCGACCGACCGCTTGTGGCGGCGGTCGATCATATAGGCCAGCGCCGCCGTGCCGCCGCCAAGCGTGAGGAACGGAATCATCGGGATGCCAGGCAAAAGCGCCATCACCAGCATGACCGCAGCCGACATGCCGAGCGCCTTCGGATAGCCGGAAAACTGCCTGAGCAGCGCCTTGTCGGCGGCGCCGGAAACGCCGGCCTTGGAGACCAGGAGGCCGGCGGCGATCGAGACGATCAGCGCCGGCACCTGGGTGACCAGGCCGTCGCCGACCGAAAGCAGCGTGTAGGCATGGCCGGCCTCGGTGAAGCTCAAGCCCTGCTGCATCATGCCGATCACCATGCCGCCGATCACGTTGATCAGCAGCACGAGCAGGCCGGCGATGGCGTCGCCGCGCACGAATTTCGAGGCGCCGTCCATGGCGCCGAAGAAGCCGGATTCGTCCTCCAGAGTCTTGCGCCGGCGCCGCGCCTCCTTCTCGTCGATCAGGCCAGCGGAAAGATCGGCGTCGATCGCCATCTGCTTGCCCGGCATGGAATCGAGATGGAAGCGGGCGGCGACTTCGGCGATGCGCCCCGAGCCCTTGGTGATGACCACGAAATTGACGATCACCAGGATGGTGAAGACGATGATGCCGATGATGAAATTGCCGCCCATGACGAAATTGCCGAAGGCCTCGATCACATGGCCGGCGGCGTCGGTCCCCTCGTGGCCGCGCGACAGGATCAGGCGCGTCGAGGCGAGGTTGAGCGCGAGCCGCAGCATGGTCGCGATCAGAAGGACGGTGGGAAAGGCGGAAAATTCCAGCGGCGCCTGGATGAACAGGGCCGTCATCAGGATCAGCACCGAGAAGGTGATCGAGATGGCGAGCGCGAAATCGAGCAACAGCGACGGCAGCGGCAGAATGAGGACCACGAGAATGGCCATCACGCCGGCGGCAAGGCCGATATCGCTGCGCTTGAGCAGCGATCCGATATCGGCAAGGCGCGAAAACTTAAACGGTCCGTCGCTACGGTCGGCCGCAGTTACAACGTCGGTCATGCCGTCTGCTTGCGCCCGTCGATTACGGTCACGTGTTGCGAAAGAGTGCGCGGCGGCTGTGGGGCCGCCCGCACGCACGAATGGCAAAGGCGCCGCGCTCGCGTCCAAGACTGCCTCTGAAGGCTGCCCCCGAAGGTGCGGTGGAAACGGACTACGGACTTACCTCCCCCGGCAAAATGTGCCGGGTGTATGGTTACCGCCGGGTTAATTTCTCCGGCATTTCGCGGTATTCGAGGGTGCCGCTGCGTGTCCGCGCCGGCGGGAACCGGGGCCTTGATTTTGGTCTCGGTTGGAGGTTACCCCCGGTTTCACCGGGAGGAAGGACGAACCGATGTGCAGATGTGAGGTCAATGACGGCGAGGCAGCGCAATGCACTCACATTCCCTGAGCCATTGGGCTCATGAGCACAGCTTTCTCGGCGCTCGCCACGGCGAGCGCGAGCGGCGCACATGGAGCGTGGTGGCGTTGACCGCCGCCATGATGATCCTGGAAATTGTCGGCGGGACTCTATTCGGCTCGATCGCGCTGGTCGCCGACGGCTGGCATATGGGGACCCACGTGGTGGCGCTCGCCATCGCCGGGCTCGCTTATTTGTTCGCCCGCCGCCACGTCAACGATCCGCGGTTTTCGCTCGGCACCGGCAAGTTCGGCGAACTGGCGGCCTTCGGCAGCGCCATCATCCTCGCCATGATCGCGCTCGGGATCGGCTACGAATCGGTGCTGCGGCTATCGCAACCGGTCGCCATCCATTTCCGCGAGGCGGTGCCGATCGCCGCGCTCGGCCTGTGCGTGAACCTGGCGAGTGCCTGGCTGCTGCGCGAGAGCCATGATCACGGCCACGGCCATGCTGGCCACGCTCTTTTTGACCACGACGACCACCTTGACGGCCATCCCGGTGACCACGATCACCATCATGCCCACGATGATCATGCGCATGCTCACGCCACGCATCCCCGGGATTCGAACTACCGCGCGGCCTATGTGCATGTGCTGGCCGACGCGCTCACCTCGGTATTGGCGATTGCCGGCCTGTCGGTGGCCTGGGCCTTCGGCTTCAACTTCATCGATCCGCTGGTCGGCCTCGCCGGCATGATCGTGATCCTGTCCTGGGCGGCCGGCCTGGTCCGCTCGGCCGGCGGCGTGCTGCTCGATACCGTGCCCGATCCCGCACTGGCCGAGCGCATCCGCGAGCGCATCGAGACCGGGGGCGACCGGCTGGCCGACCTGCATCTCTGGCAAGTCGGCCCTGGCCACGCCGCCGTGATCATGTCGGTCGTTTCCGATGCGCCGCAGGCGCCGTCGATATATAAGCAGCGGCTCAACGATCTCGCAGGCCTGTCGCATGTCACCGTCGAAGTGAATCAGTGTCCGCATGCGGGCAAATAGCGGATGGCGAAATTGCCAATAGCGAAGGTGCGAATAGCGAATGGGGATTTGGGCTGAGAGGGGCAGGCGTGGGTCTTTTCACTATTCGCTGCTCGCCATTCGCTGTTCGCTCATTGGCGTCGTCGTGGCGAGCTCGAGCGTGAACGCCGTGGCGCAAGACCGCCCAGCCGCCTTCGTCGATGCCGCAGCCGTCGTGCCCGGGCTGATCGTCGATGCGCGCTATGCCGGCTCGCACAATTTCGTCGGCCGGCCGATCGACGGCTACCAGGTCCCGGGCTGCTTGCTGACCAGGCCCGCCGCCGAAGCGCTGGCGCACGTCGCGCGCGATCTTGCCGCGCGCGGTCTCGTGCTCAAGGCGTTCGATTGCTACCGGCCGGCGCGTGCGGTGGCGAATTTCGTGCATTGGGCGCACGACCTCAACGACACCGCCGGCAAGCGCGAATTTTATCCCGACGTCGATAAGCGCCTGCTGTTTCGCGACGGCTATATCTCGAACCGCTCGGGCCATTCGCGCGGCTCGACCGTCGATCTGACGCTGGTGCATGCCGACGGCAGCGAGCTCGACATGGGCACGCCGTTCGACTTTTTCAGTCCGCGCTCATGGCCGGCATCGCCAAGCGTCAGCGCGGAAGCGAAGGAAAACCGCGCGCTGTTCGCCGCCGCCATGCGCGCCCGCGGTTTTCGCCCCTATCCGAAAGAATGGTGGCACTTCACGCTGGCGCACGAGCCCTTTCCGGACACCTATTTCGATTTTCCGGTGAAGTGACAGTCTGGGCCGGGATGAGTATTCCGCTCATGTCCGCATTGTTGATCAGCACCCCGTCCCCATCGCCCAACCGGGGAACGAATTGCCGCCACGGTGCACGGAAGTAGATGAAGACGACGAAGATTGGCAGTCTGCCGAAGCCCGACGTTGCGATGCCAAGCTCGCGCCGGATGTAGCCGTGCGTGCCGTCGGCGGCAATGAAGTAGTCGGCATGCACGCGCTCCCGCGCCGACGATCATGACCGGGCGATCATGCACCGTTCACCTCCCAAATATGCGAGCCATCGCGAAGCGGACGCAGGGAACAGATTGCGAGGTCGTAGCGCTTCATTGTGGCTCATGCCTGGGATCGGGCTCCGCGAACCCGGCAGCCGTCGAGAAACAAGCGCACGGCCAGGCGCAAGCGCCGTCGTTCTTGGGTGGGCGGCTCGCGCGACCCGAGCAGAGCCAGCCGCTGCGGAATGCCAATTATCCCAATGAAGAACTGCTCGGCCGTCGCCCGCATGTCGGAGAGTTCGATCTCGCCGCGCGATACATAGAAGCTCAGCACCCGTTCGACTTCGCCGACGCCGCGATGCCGGTTTAGAGCGACGACGCTCGCGACCAGATCCGGAAAGCGGGGCGCCGCTGCAATCAACAGACGCTGCAGCGCCAGCGCGTCGGGCTCTAGGGCCACATCAAGGATTGTTCGTCCGAATTTCACCAAGCCGATTTCAGCGCGCTCCGCCGACGGCGCAAATGTCTGCAACACGTCCAACCGGTTCTTGGCCCAGTGCTCGAAGGCGGCGATGAAAAGAGCGGATTTATCGCGGTAACGCGCGTAAATGAAGCGCTTGGCGACGGTCCCTTCCCTGGCAATTTGGTCGATCGAAACGGCGTCAAACCCGTGATCAAGGAAGAGTCGAATCGACGTGTCGAGCAGGGCGCCGTGCCGACGCTCCGCCTCCTGGCGGCTCGGCCGGCCGCCGGGACCACGCCTGAATTCGGCAGGTTCGAGCCGATCAACGGGCGTAGTGGGTGACACGTTCCCGGCAAGCCTTTGATCGGACATGAGGTCTAAAAACCTAGGTTGACTAAATCGGGTCGTGGAGATAATGCAACGATATCGTCGCGTTGCAAAGGAAAATCGGCGGCTAAAATGCAAAAGCTTCAGGTTGACGATCTCACGGGCGTATCCGAAACCCTTCTTGTCCCACTGCATTATCGCGTCGAGGAAAGCAGAGCGGGCTCCAGCTCCTACAAGGACGACATGGCGGAGCGCTTCCATGACGCGATCGCCTACGATTGGGAGAAATTTCACGACAGCGCGCTGCAACAGCCCGCAATAGCTGCCAGAACTGCGATCCTGGACGATCAGGTCAAAGCGTTTGTCGCAGCCAATCCCGATGCACTCATCGTGAACCTGGGCGCAGGTCTCGACACCCGATTTCACCGTCTCGATAATGGCAAGATCGAGTGGATCGAACTCGACCTGCCGGCAGTAATCGCGTTCCGTCAGAAATTAGGAGAACCGACCAATCCCCGTCACATCCTTCTCGCAGCGTCGGTCTTCGACAAGGATCGCTGGATTCCTCGAGTCAAAAAACATTCCCGATCGCGGGTTTTGTTCGTTGCCGAAGGCCTTTTTCCATATTTCACCGAAGAACAGCACAAAGAGATATTCGGGCGGCTTGCCGACAATTTCCCTGGGCAGGAAATGCTCTTTCAGACAAGCGCGCCGTCGGCAATTCGGGGGCTGCTGCAACATTCCGTCTTGGCGAAGCTGAGAACAAATGTCGATCTTCAATGGGGATTGGAAGAGAGTACAGACGTATCGTCACTCAATTCGAAAATTCAACTCATTTCTGATTTTCCGCTGCTGACCGAGTACGAAAAATTGCCGCCGCAAGTGCGGCAGCGATTATCGCCCGACCAGATGAGGAAGGCCGGAAAGATCGTCCATGTTCGATTTACTTGAAATGATGCCCAATCGAAATGGCCGTAGCCGAGAGATCCAAGCGGCTTTTTAGGTCGGAAATATAGGGTCGCTCAATGCTTCGTGCATCATATCAACCCCCCAAAGAAAAATAGACTTCATGAGGCAATATTTCGATGCGTGAAGCGTGTGGGCGTTTGCCATCTTATGACTGCGCGCCCTGGTTCTTCTGCAAAGACGGCGCTTCGCGTTCGAGTATCATCAAGGTGACGGTGGCGAGCGCGCAGAGTTGTTCCTCGCCCGCCGCGTCGACCCCGTACAGATGCACCTGCGACACGCTCAGCGTGCGGCCGGCGCGGGCGACTTCGCCGACGGCCTTGAGCCGCTGCGCCTTGGCCGGGCTGAGAAAATTGATTTTATACTCCGCCGTGAGCAGCCACTGGTGCGCCTCGATCAATGTGGCTGCGGCGCCGGCCCCGGCCGCGTCGGCTATGGTGCCAAGGAGCCCGCCGTGAAAGAAGCCATTCTGCTGGGCGAGCTCGTTGCGGAAATCCGCGGCAATGACGCATCGCCCGGGCGCGATCTCCTCGACCCGCGCGTCGACATGGCGCAAGAAGCCCTGCCGGGCGAAAGCATTCCTGACACGCTCGACATAGTTCGGATCGCGCACACTGAACGGCTTGGCCGACGTTTTTGACGACATGGCGCTGTTTCTTCCGCTTCAATCGGCGTAGCCGGGTGGCGGGACGAAGCCGCCGAACTCGCGCTCGATCAACGCGGCGAAGGCAAGCGGCGTGCGGTCTTCCAGATAGGGGCCGACGATCTGCACGCCGACCGGCAAGCCGCCGTCGGTGAGCCCGATCGGCGCCGCCGTGGCCGGCAGCCCCGGCGTGGTCGCGATCTCCGGCCACACCAACTGATCGAAGAACGAGCATCGCTTGCCCTCGATCTCGATGTGCCGCTCCGGCACCGGCGTATGGTCGTGCGGAAACGCCGGCGTCGACATCGGCGGGCAGAGCACCACGTCGAATTCGCGAAACAGCTCCGCCCATTGCTGCTGCAGCGCGATCCGCGCCATGTCGGCCGTCGCCCATTCGCGATGGCTCATCACCGCGCCGCGCCAGCGCTCGGCTTGCAGGCTGCCATCGTCGGGGCTGAGCGCGGCCGCGGTTGCCCGCGCGTGCTCGTAGGTTTCCGCCGGCCAGCGTTCCGACAACGCGGCCATCAAAAGCCGCATGTAAAGTCGCGCCGACGCGGCGAGATCGGGAAAGAGCGGACTGCCATGCGCCACCTTCGCGCCGGCTTTGGTCAGCCGCTGCGCCAGGCGTCCGAGCGCGGAGCGCACGCCGGCGTCGGTCGGTAATAGCGGATGCTCGTCGATTACCAGCACTCGGAAATCTTTCAGCGCGGCTTGGCGCGGCTCGGGCAGGGCGAGCCGGTAGGCAATGCCCGCGCCCGCCCCGTCGGGAGCGGCGGTGAGGTCGAGCAGAAATTCGAGATCGGCGGCGCTGCGCGCCATCGGCCCGACCACCGCCAGATCGCTCACGCGCTGAACCGTGCCCGGCAGCCGGTGACCGCGCGGCGGGATGAGATTCAAGGTCGGCTTGTGCGCGTAGATGCCGCAATAATGCGCCGGCACGCGCAGCGAGCCGCCGATATCGGAGCCGAGCGACACGGGCACATAACCCGCGGCGAGCGCGGCCGACGATCCGCCCGACGATCCGCCCGGCGAGCGGCCGAGGTCCCACGGATTGTTGGTCGTGCCGTAAATGTCGTTGAAGCTCTGCCAGTCGCCGAGCACGTAAGGCACGTTGGTCTTGCCGAGGATGATGGCGCCGGCGGCCCTGACGCGGGCGACCATGAGCGCATCCTCCTTGGGCACGAAATCCTTCAGCGCCGGCACGCCCCAGGTGGTCGGCAGGCCGGTCACATCGAACGATTCCTTGATCACGATCGGAATGCCAAGGAGCGGGCGATGCTCGCCGCGAGCGAGCGCCGCATCGGCGGCCTTCGCCGCCGCGCGGGCGCGCTCGAAATCACGCACCACGACCGCATTGAGCTTGCCGTCGAGGGCCTCGATGCGCGCGATGGCGTGATCGGTCAGTTCCAGCGCGGATATCTTCTTGGCCGCCAGCGCCGCCTTCAGTTCCTGGGTCGTTGCGAAGTTCAATGCGTCGTCGCCGCGGCTCTGACCTGTCACGATCTCATCCCCCAACGCCTTCGATCCAAACGCTGCCACCCGGCCCCCAACCATAGGTGGGACGCGGGCGACGCGCCAGCGCCTGGACGGCGATGGACGCATCTTGCTGCGATGCCGCGAGATCGCGGCTCAGGGCATCAGCAATGCGCAGGCAATCGCCAGAATGAGAGCTGGCGGCATCACCACCACGCCGATTTTCAGGAACGCGCCGAAGCCGACCGCAAGTCCCTCGCGGCGCAAGGCGGCGAGCCACAGAATGGTGGCGAGCGAGCCGGTCACCGACAGATTGGGCCCGACATCGACGCCGATCAGGATCGCGCGGGTGACGTGTTCGCCCGCCTGTGCGGTTTGCACCGCGCTCGCCGCGATCAGTCCGGCCGGCAGATTGTTGATGAGGTTGCTCGCCAGCGCGATCGCGGTACCCGACAAAGCGGCCGTCGCCAGCGCGGCATGCTCCGTACCCTGACGCAGCAGCGCCGCGATCGTGTCGATCAGCCCGGTCTTGCCAAGCGCTTCAACCAGTACGAACAGCCCGGCGACCAGCGGCAGCACCCCCCAGGAGATATCCTTGACCATGCTCCACGGCCATTTCCGCTCGCGGATCAGAACCGCAAGCGCGGTGAGGCTGCCGGCGATCGCCGTCGGCAATCCGAGCCGGATGTCGAGCGCCGACGCCACGAGAAGCGCGACGGCGGTGGCCGCAATCCCCGCCGCCGCCATCTTGCCTGCCGCCGTCAGCTGCCGCGGCAGCGCTTTGGCAAGGTCCTGCCGGAGCGCGCCGCGCTGGGTGAAGCGAAGGAACAGATAGGTCGCAACGATCGCGACGGCCGAAGGCAAGAGATAAGCCTGAAGCCATTGCAGCAGCGGCGGCATGCGGCTGCCATAGATCACGAGATTGGCCGGGTTCGAGATCGGCAGCACGAACGACGCGGCATTGGCGATGAAGGCGCAGATCAGCAGATAGGGTAGCGGCGCTTTGGCCTCGGCGGCCTTCACCGCTGCAGCGACCGCCGGCGTGAGCACGACCGCGGTTGCGTCGTTTGACAGAAAAATGGTCACCACCGTGCCGACGCAATAGATCAGGAAAAACAGCCGGCGCGGCGAACCGCCGGCGTGGCTGGTCGCCACCGCCGCGAGCCAATCGAACAGTCCTTCCTCGCGCGCGATCTCGCCGAGCAGCATCATGCCGAACAGGAACAGATAAACGTCGCCGCCTTTGCCGATCCCGGTGAGCGCATCGGGAATGGAAATCAGCCCGAGCGCCAGCAGCACCGCGGCGCCGGCCACCGCCCAGACCGCTTCGGCGAGATTGAACGGGCGCAGGATCACGCCCGCCGCGGCAATGCCGCAGATCGTCCAAATCGTCAGCTGCTGCGGCATAATTGGAAATCCGCCGCACCCAAACGGCGCGCGCCGTTCACGTCAAGGATGATCACAAGCTCGCGCTCCTGATGCACGATGGCTGACAAGACTGAGGGCAGGGCCCTTGTTCCCGCGCGGATGGACCCGAGCTTGCTTCAGGCATCCAGCGCCTTGCGCACGGCGGCGGCGAGTTGTTCGCTGGTGATCGGCTTCTGCAGGAGATCGACGCCGATATCGAGCCGGCCCTGGTGCATGATGGCGTTGCGCGAATAGCCGGTCATATAGAGGATCTTCAGCGCGGGCCGCCGCTGCTTGGCCTCGTCCGCGAGCTTGCGGCCGTTTATGCCGGGCATGACCACGTCGGTCAAAAGCAGATGCACGCTGGGAGTCTCGTCGAGCAGGCGAAGCGCGCCTTCCGCCTCGGCGGCTTCAAGCACGTCGTAACCCTGCGACGCCAATGTCTCGACCACATATTTGCGCACCTCGGCGTCGTCTTCGACCACCAGGACGCACTCGCCGGAACGGCCGCGGCCCGGCGCGGCGGCGGTCGCTTCGGCTGCCGGCGTTTTTCCGAAAAAGCGCGGCAGGTAGATTTTGATCGTCGTGCCTTCGCCGGCCTCGCTGTAGATTTTCACATGCCCGCCGGATTGCTTGACGAAGCCGTAGACTTGGCTCAGTCCGAGCCCGGTGCCCTGGCCGGATTGTTTGGTGGTGAAGAACGGCTCGAAGGCGCGCTCGATCACCTCCTTCGGCATGCCCGAGCCGGTATCGGTCACCGCGATCTGCACATATTGGCCGGGCCGCACGTCGGCATTCTGCCGGCAATAGCTGTCATCGAGATACGAGTTGCTGGCTTCGATGGTCAATTTGCCGCCTTCAGGCATGGCGTCGCGCGCGTTGACCGCGAGGTTGAGGACGGCGGCTTCGAGCTCCGCGGGATCGGCCTCGACCGGCCACGCCCCGCCGCCGCCGACGATCTCGAGCGACACATCCTCGCCGAGCGCGCGGCGAAGGAAATCGGACAGGCCGTTGAGCACGCGATTGACGTCGAGCACCGTCGGATTGAGCGGTTGCTGACGGGAAAACGCCAATAGCCGCTTGGTCAGCGTCGCCGCGCGTTGCGCGCCGTGCATGGCGTTTTCCAGCCGGCGCGAAAGCTTGATCTGGGCGCCGTCGGTCCAGCTTTCCAGCTGATGCTGCGCGGCTTCGAGATTACCGATGATGATGGTCAGGAGATTATTGAAGTCGTGGGCGACGCCGCCGGTCAAATGGCCGACGGCGTCGAGCTTTTGCGACTGGCGCAGCGCCTCCTCGGCGGCCGAGCGCCGATTGATCTCGGCGTAGAGCCGCTGCGTGCGCAGCAGCACCGCGAACAAACTGAAAAACAGAAACAGCGTCACCGGAATGCCGTAAATCAAGTGCGCGGCCATCCCCCACATCCACTCGCTGCGCATCACCGAGGTTGCAAAGCCGGTGGTGACGTAAAGCGGCGTCCCATCGAGACGGCGCGCTGCGAAGCGGCGCTCGATACGATCGATCGACGAGAGCGTGGTGTAGAAGCCCCCGGCCGGCGTGCGCGCGATGGTGCGGTGAAATCCGGACTTGTCATCGAGCCGGGCCGGTGCCCCCGGCGGCGCCAGCGGATAGCGCGCCAGGAACAGGCCGTCATCGCGGATCAAAGAGAATTGCTGACCTTCCGCATAGGCCAAGGTCGCAAAGAAATGGAAAAAGTTGCTGGGCAGAACCGAGATTTCCAGGACGCCCATGAAGGCGCCGTCGTAGACGAGCCTTTGGCTGACCGTGAAGAACGGCTGCGCGCCGAAGCGCGACTCGTAGACCTGACCGTAATAAGTTCCGACGTCGCCATGGACATGCGCGCGAAAAAAATCGCGGTCGGCGAAGCTGTCTTCGGGCGCGGGCTCGGCCCATGAGGAGACAAGCGCGCGTCCGTCCTTGTCGTAGATCCAGATCGACTGGATCAGCGGAATTTGCGCGTCCAGCTTTTGCAGCAACAGATGCAGGCGCTTCTCGTCGCGGCGGATGTCGCCGGCCGACATGTCGGCGACGAGATCCTTGACGCTGTTCAACGCCAGGTCGACGAGCTGAAAGGTCCGCTGCGCTTCTTCCTGTTCGACGTCGAGCGAGCGCGCCAGCCGCTCGTCGGTCAGCGCCTCGAGATTGCGATAGCTGTTCCACGCAGCGAAGACGAAAAGCAGGCTGGGAGCGAGGAGGGACGCGGCCATCGCCAGCCGCACCAGCCGAATCGTCAGCGTTCGGGCTTGCATTCCACTCCATTCCCTCGGCAGCGATGTAGATTAGTTTGCCGCCTGCCAAAGCGCCAGACGGCGCGGCAAAAGGTCAGGAGACATTGGACCATTTTGCCGCAGTCATCTCCTGCGGGAGGACGAATGGCACGCCCGATGCCGGTATGTTGCTTACACTTGTCTCAATATCGAAAACGCGGCGCAACATTTCGCTGTTGATCGTCTGCCTGGGCGTTCCGTCGCAATCGATGTGACCGCGATCGAGCACGACGATGCGCTCGGCGAGCAGCGCGGCGAGGTTGAGGTCGTGGAGAATGGCGACGACCAGCGTACCCCTGCTGGCCCGGCGCTTGATGGAATTGAGTACGCCGAGCTGATGACGCAGGTCGAGCGCCGCCGTCGGCTCGTCGAGCAGCAGCACACCGGGACCGAAGCTTGCCTCGGCGCGGGCCAGTTGAACTAGCACGCGGGCAAAATGCGCGCGTTGCTGCTCGCCGCCGGACAAGGTGGAGATGACCCGATCGGCGAAATCCATCAATTCGACTTCGGCAAGCGCGGCGTCGACCAGCGCTTCGATCCTTGCACGGCGCTCCTCTCCGGCGCCGAGCCGCACGATATCGGCGACCGTGAACGGAAATGCGACGCCGACCCGCTGGGAGAGAACGGCGCGGCGCCCGGCGAGCGCCCGCGGCGTGTAGGCGGCGAGTTCGCGGCCCTGCAGACGCACTTGTCCGCTCACCGGCTGGACCTCGCCGGAGAGCGCGCGCAGCAGCGTGGTCTTGCCGGCGCCGTTCGGTCCGACCAGTGCGACGATTTCGCCCGCAGCGAACGACAAATTGACGTCGGCGAGCAGTGTCTTGCGCCGCGCCTGCACAGAAATCGATTGCGCTTCCAGCAGCGGACTCATCCGACCAGCAGCGAGCGCCGGCTCAATAACAGGAACAGAAAGAACGGCGCACCGATGAGCGCGGTGACGATACCGATCGGCAGTTCCGCAGGCGCGGCGACGGTGCGCGCAAACGTATCGGCTATGACCAGCAAAATCGCGCCGCCAAAGGCGGACGCCGGCAGCAGCAGCCGGTGGCCGGGTCCGATCGCAAGCCGCAGCAGATGCGGAACGATAATGCCGACAAATCCGATCACGCCGCTCACCGAGACCGCCGCGCCGGCCGCTGCCGCCACCAAAATAATCAGCAGCCGTTTCAACCGCTCGACCGCGACGCCACATGAAAAGCTTCGGTTTCACCCAGCGCCAGCAAGTCGAGGCCGCGACCGACCGCCGGAAACAACAACAGCGAGACCAGCACCGGAGTGATGGCGGCGATCTTCTGCCATGTCGCTCCGGCGAGCGAGCCGAGCATCCAGAAGGTGATGTCGCGCAGTTGCCGGTCGTCGGCGAGAAACACCAGAAGCCCGGTGCCGGCGCCGGCGAGCGCGCCGAGTGCCAGCCCGGCGAGCAGCATCGTTGCGATCGACGTTCGGCCTTGCCGCGTAGCCATGCGATAGAGAAGCGCGGTGGTGGCAAGCGCGCCGCAGAACGCCGCGAGCGGCAGCAAAAATGGCGCGCTCGCCATCAAGGAAGGGACCGCCTTGTCGGCAAGCACAATGGCGGCCGCTGCGGCAAGACCGGCACCGGCGGAGACGCCGACCAGGCCCGGATCGGCCAGCGGGTTGCGGAAAAGACCCTGCATGGCGGCGCCGGCGCCGGCGAGCAGCGCGCCGACAATGGATGCCATGGCGATGCGCGGCAGCCGGATTGTCAGCAGGATGATCTGATCGCGGTGTAGAAGGACGGGATCTGCGCCGTCCGCGTACAGCGCCGCCGCGATGCGTCCGAGCGGTATCTTTGCCGCGCCGATCGATGCCGCAAGCAGGCCCGCGACCACAAGCGTTGTAACGAGAACTATCATGACCGCCCAAGGCAAAGCGCGGCGCGCAAACGGGATACTGCACTCCTTCGCTGCAACCGGGCGAGCGCCTGCCGTCATTGGTCGCACCGCGGAGCGGCGGCGCCATCCGACACAAGGCCGCCGGCCTCGATGCCCGGATAGAGGTGGACCGCAAGCTCCTGGGCGGCGCGCGCGGTGCGCGGTCCAAAGCCGAGCAGATAAAGACCGTCCATCGAAATGAACGCCTTTCGCTCCGCGGCGGGCGTCATCGCCAAGGCCGGCTGTGCGAACACGGTCTCGGCCGACAATCCATGCTCGCCCCGCTGCATCACCAGCACGGCTTCAGGCTTGGCGGCGACGATGGCCTCATCGTTGACGAGCTTGTAGCCGTCGAAATCGGCAAAGGCATTGGTGGCGCCGGCCAAGCCGATGATGCCGTCGGCTGCGGTGGCGCGGCCGGCGATCATCGGGCGATTGCCGACCAGCGACAGCACGAAGGCGACGCTGAGGTGCCGCTCGATGCGCGCGCGCACCCCATCGAGCGTTGCGAGCTCGTCGCGAACGCGGCGGGCCAGGCATTCGCCGCGCCCAGATGCCGCGGTGCTCTCGGCGACCACGCGGATCTTCTCGATGATGCCGTCGCCGGAGAATTTGTCCGGCACGGCGACGAAGGGAATTTTCGACTGCTCGAGAATGTCGATACTCTCCTTCGGTCCCGAGCCCTGCAGGGCGAGGACGAGTGTGGGTGAGAGCGCGAGCACGCCCTCGGCGGAGAGTTGCCGCATGTAACCGACATTCGGCTTTTCTTTCAGCGCCTGCGGCGGATAGAGACTCGTCGTGTCGACCGCTACGATCTTTTGCTGCAAGCCGAGTGCGTACAGGATCTCGGTGATCGAGCCGCCGATCGATACGATGCGGCTTGTGTCGGCGATCTCCACCGTCCGGCCGGATGCGTCGGTAATGGCGCGATCGCCGGCGCGGGCGGTGCCGCTGAAAATCAGCGACAGCGCCGTCACCGCGAGCCAAGCGAGTTTCAATGGCGTGGAAAAACGGTGAATGACCACGGTCATTTCGGCGCTCATTTGGTCAGAATGAGCTTGTTCTGCGCAGTCAGGCGCAAGTGATACGCATCGCTTCCGTGAACAATGACGATGTCGCGTGTGCCGATGAACAAATCGCGGCTCTCGATACGGTTGTTCGTGATGATCAGCCGGCGTTCATCGCCCGCTGAGCTTTGATCGTTCGCCTGCGGTTTTCCTCGTCCTTCTTTGTCCCCCAGCCCATTCATTTTGCGATTACCTGGTCTCTCTGCACCTGTATTCACATGTTATACTACTTAGTTTTTAGCAGTTTTAAACTGTATCATCTGTTCCAATACCAGTTTAGAACGAATGCAAACTGTTGATGACTAAGTATTGACACGCATAATACAGTTCCCTATCCACATCAATATAGACCCGTCCACGATGTGTAGTGACGGGAAGGCCCAGCCAGCAAGCCCCCGCACGACGCGGTAGCCCGCCAGCCCCTGGCCGAAAAACGGGGTTTTGGGGGTTTCATGGTTGGAGACAGTCGGCGCGTTCGCGCGCGCCTCGTCGTTTCGTTCGCCGCATTGATGATTGCCGGAATTCACTCTGTAGCGTCGGCGCAGATGCCCGCTCAGGAACAGCCGCTGCCGCCGGTACGGGTCGATGCGCCGGTGGAGAAGCGCACAGCGACGAAGCCGAAGCCGGCACGGCATCCGCAGTCCGTGGCGCGGCGGCGGACCGCGCCGGTGACGCCTCCGGCGGCCTCTCAGGTCGCGCGCGAGCCGACCACGGACGTGGCGACAAAAACTCAGGAGCCGGTGATCAACACGCTCGCCGCCGTCAGCGTTCTGCGTCAGGAACAGATCACTCAAGCGCAGCCGTCGCGCTTGTCGGATATCTTCAACGGCATGCCGGGCGTCTGGTTCTCCGAGCGCGGCGACGATCCGGCGGCCGCGATCAACATTCGCGGCCTGCAGGACTTCGGCCGCGTCGCCGTGCTCATCGATGGCGCCCGGCAGGACTTTCAGCGTTCCGGCCATTTCGCCAACGGGCAGTTCTACGTCGATCCGGAATTACTCGGCGGCGTCGATGTGGTGCGCGGCCCGGTCGCCAATGTTTACGGCTCCGGCGCGATCGGCGGCGTGGCTTCATTCCGCACCAAGGACCTTTCCGACATCATCCTGCCGGGCGAGACGGCCGCCGTGCAAAGTCACGGCATGTTCGGCACCAACGGCAGCCAATGGCTCGGCTCGACCTTCATGGGCGCGCGCGGCCCGGCCGGCGATGTCTTCGCCGGCGGCGTATATCGCAACAGCCAAAATTATGTGGAGGGGAACGGCGAGGTCGTCCCCAATACCGGTTCACAGCTCGAATCCGGCTTGGTCAAGCTCGCTGCGCGCCCGGCCGACGGGCAAGAGATCAAGCTCAGCGCCATCACCTACAACACCAACTACGATTTCGGGCAGACGAGCGGGTCGGAAGGCGTCTATGCGACCAACGTGCAAAACCAGACCGTCACCGGGCAATACACGCTCAAGAGCCCGGAGACGCCGCTCGTCGATTTCCACACCGACTCCTATTGGAACCAGACCTTTGCACGGCAGACCGTCAAGACGCCGTTCATCGTCGGCTGCGGAGCGGGATGCAACATCGATTTCACCGGTCCGGTCGGCACCACCAGCAGCTTCATGCTCAATACCGGCGGTTTCGATGCCTTCAACACCTCGCGTTTCGATGCCGGTCCATTCCGCAATACGGTAACCTATGGCGGCGATTTCGTTTCCGACACGGTCAATGTCGCCGACGGCGCCGATCCGGGCGCGGTGCTCACGCCCGGCGGCAGCCGCGAAGCTTACGGCGGCTTTGTCGAATGGCGCGCCGACTATTCGACCTGGTTTCAGATGATCAACGCTGTGCGCTTCGACGGCTACAATCTCAATGGCGACGGCAGCGCGCAATCCGGCACGCATGTGTCGCCGAAGACCACGGTGGGGATAACGCCCGTGCCCGGTCTGACGCCCTACGTGACCTATGCCGAAGGCTATCGCCCGCCGTCGGTGACGGAGGCCTTTGTCGCCGGATTCCATCCCGGCGGCTTCTTCTATCTGACGCCTAATCCGAATCTGCAGCCGGAAGTCGGCCACAACACCGAACTCGGATTGAACGTCAAATACGACAACGTGTTCACCGCCGCCGACAAGATCCGCGCCAAGGTCAACGTCTTCAACAACGACGTCACCAACTATATCGATCTGCAGCAGGTGTTCACGCCCTCGAGCGCCGGCGCGCCGCCGTCGTCATGCCTGCCGACCCCGTTCGGATATAGCGACTGCTTTCAGTATATTAATGACGGCAAGGCGCGCATTCAGGGCGCCGAGCTTGAGTTCAACTATGACGCCGGCCTGTGGTTCGGCGGCGTTTCCGGCCAGATCATCAGGGGAAAGAATCTCGATAACGGCCAGCCGCTGGCGACCATCCCGCCCGATCAGGTGAGCTTCCTGCTCGGCGCCCGAAGCCACGACCGCAAATGGACCGTCGCCTTGCGCTGGACCGCGGTGGCGGCAAAGCCGCTCAATCAAATTCCCCTGGAGGTAGGAGACTCGGGGCCGGTTCCCGTGTTCGATCCAACTCCCGCCTACAATCTGGTCAATCTTTATCTCGGCTATCAGCCCATACCGAACGTGCTTGCGGCTGTTTCGGTGGAGAATCTGCTCAACGTGGACTACACGAAATATATGTGTTGCAGCACGGCGGCCGGTTATGTCGTGCCGAGCCCGGGCATCACCTTCAAGGGATCGCTCACCATCCGCTATGGCGTGAAAGGCGACAGCTGATTGCCATCGGCGCCGCAACCAGGAGAAAAGAGATCATGTTCATTGCGATGAATCGTTTTCGGGTGAAGAAGGGCTCGGAAGACGCATTCGAGAAGGTCTGGCTCAGCCGCGAAACCTATCTCGACCGCGTTCCCGGCTTTGTCGAATTTCATCTGCTCAAGGGGCCGGAGGCCGAGGACCATACGCTTTATGCCTCGCATACGATCTGGCAGAGCAAAGCCGCTTTTGAAGCCTGGACCCGGTCGGAGGAATTTCGCGCCGCGCACGCGCGTGCCGGCAACGAAACGACCGGCCCGCTCTATCTGGAGCATCCCAAATTCGAGGGCTTCGAGGTGCGCCAGACCGTGGCCCGCAACGCCGCCGTCGCTTGAGGGAGGGTGGACGATCGTCCGTGCTGCGGCGCGACGCCCCGCGCGATTAGCCCGCCGCCCGCGGGAGCACGGGAACCAACGCTGCATGCGTGCTCAAGCGGCTCATCACAATCCGTTCGGGAAATTTCACCGTTCGCTGTCCTGTGTTAGCTAGCGCCAGACAAAGAGAGCGGGAGAGCGGAGTGGAAGAGCTCAACGGACGGATGATCGCGTGTCAGATCCTGGTGACTGGACTGATCGCGCGCGTTGCAAACGACTCCAAGGACCCGTTGAAGTTTTTGACCGACTTCCGCGATGAGATACTCGCCGTCGTCCGCCAGGTGAGAATCGCAGGCGCACTCGACACCGATCGCGTGCGCTCGGTCGCCGTACAAACAGTCGACGAGCTGTTCTCTTTGATGAAGCCGCCCAGCACGGACGAATAGCTCCTCTGCGCCGCGCGAATGGCGACGGCCAGCGGCGCGACCTGCATCGTCCATCGATCGACAGAGTTCGCGGCGCGATTTATTTGCTTGCGGCAATCGCTTACCGCTTGATTTGGAAGGCGCCTAAGCTGCGCTCGGCATTTTTAATTAGAAGGACTAGAAACGAAAATACTATAGCGTAAAGTATGTCTAAGTTTACCGGTCAGCGAATGCAGCATATTGGTTTGATTCTAAAAGTATTATCACGTTAGCGTCGCTCGCGGTCGCGCCGGCGGGTTGGGGATCGGCGCGAAAGAAAACGCGGGGGCGAGATTATGAGTGGCGGCGTTTTGCGGCCGGGCACGCTGCGTGTCCTGCCGGGATTGCGGAGCCTTGACGGAGTCTTCGAGAGCAACCCTACACAGAAAGTCACGGTCGGTTGTCTGATCGCGGTCGCCGCGATGGGCGGGGCGGAGGCGCAGGAGCAGCCGCTGCCGCCGGTGACGGTCGACGCGCCGATCGCGCGTCCGAAACCGCCCACGGCCAAGCCTTCGCCAGAACAGATACGCGCGCGCAACGCGTTGCGCCGCATCGCCAGAGAGAAGGCGGCCGCCGCGGCGCGCGCCAAGGCCGAGGCGGAAGCCGAAGCGAAGAAACAGCTCGCGCAGCAGGATCCTTACGCCGATCCGGCGGCGCCCTACAAAGCCGACCGGCTGGCGTCGCCGAAATTCAGCGAGCCGATCGTCAACACGCCGCGCAGCATCACCGTGCTGACGCAGGAAGTGCTGCGCGACAAGGACGCGACCAGCCTCAAGGATGCCGCCCGCACCACGCCGGGCGTCACCATCGGCACCGGCGAAGGCGGCAACGCCTTCGGCGACCGCTTTTTCATCCGCGGTTTCGACGCCCGCAACGACGTGTTCATCGACGGCATCCGCGATCCCGCCGTCAATATCCGCGAGAATTTCTTCACCGAGCAGATCGAGATTCTCAAGGGGCCGTCCTCGACGATCGACGGCCGCGGCACCGCCGGCGGCGCCATCAACATCGTCACCAAGCAGGCCAGCGAGCTTGCCAGCTTCTACAACGCCGACACCAAGTTCGCGAGCGACGCGACCAAGCGCGTTACCTTCGACGTCAACCAGGTGATATCGCCGACGCTCGCCGTCCGCATGGACGGCATGTGGCAGATTGCCAACGTCTCCGAGCGCGATTTCACCACCGACGACCGCTGGGGCGGACTGGCGGCGCTGAAATGGACGCCGATCAACAATTTCACGCTCGCTGTCAACTACATTCACAGCAATTTGCACGGGCTGCCCGACTTCGGCGTGCCCTACAACACCGTGGCCGGCGCGCCGGTCACCTCGGTCGGCGTTCCGCGGCAGACCTATTACGGGTTCGTCGATCGCGACTTTACGCTCGCGACGCAGGACATCGGCACGATCGCCAGCGATTACAAGGTCAGCGAAGCGCTCACCTTTACCAACAAGTTCCGCGACGAGCACTCGATATTGAACTATATCGGCACGATCCCCGAGCAGGGCAGCTCCGCCACCGGGTGCAACTCTAAAGGGGGTAATTTTACCAACCCCAATCCGGCCACTTGGCTCGTCTGTCTCAATCCGCAAAGCCGGTATCAGACGACCGACGTTCTCGACGATCAGGCCCTTACCACGCTCAAGTTCAATACCGGGCCGGTGCTCAACACGCTCGTCAGTGGCGCTGAAATCTCGCGCGAGACGGTGAGCATCGACTCCTATAACGGGCTGACGTCGGAAGCGGTCGGCGTCGGCGCCTTTGCCAATGGCAGTGTCGGGCCGGTCTCCGCGCTCAATCCGCCGAACTTCCTGCCGTTCGGCCCGGCGACAGTGACCGGCAATCCGACCGTCATACCGGTCGACACCAAGAGCCTGTTCGCGCTCGAAACGGCGAACTATCGCGACTTCATCATCTTCACCGCCGGGCTGCGCTTCGACAATTACAACATCAGCGCCAGCAAGAACGGCTATCCGACCGTGTCGGCCCAATCGAACATGTTGAATTACAATCTCGGTCTGGTGGTCAAGCCGCTGCCGACCGCGAGCGTCTATGCCGCGTACGGCACGTCGTCCAATCCTGTCGGCGCGGAACTCGACGGCACATCGGCCAACTATGGCGGTCTGAGCGTCACCAATCAGTCGATCAACCAGATTTTCGGTCCGGTGGAAGCCAAGGCTGTCGAGGTCGGGACGAAATGGGAGTTCTTCAATCGCCACCTGCTCGCGACCGGCGCGCTGTTTCGCACCGATGTCAGCAATGCGCGCGAACTCGTTCCGGCGGGTTATCCGAATGCCGGCACTATCCAGGCCGGCGCCGCCTATCACGTGCAAGGCGTCGACATCGGCGCCGAAGGCAAGATCCTGGAGAAGCTCAGCATCTTTGGCGGCATCGTACTGATGAACAACCGGGTCGATGCATCGGCCGTGCCCACCAATGTCGGCCTGCCGCTCGCCTTCATCGCCAATCAGTCGTTCAACCTGCTTGCCAAGTACGAGGTGACGAAAGATCTCGAAGTGGGCGCGCAGGCGACCTACCGCTCGAAGATCTACGGCGGCACGCTCCTTGCCGCCAATCAGGGCACCGTGCTGCCCGACTATTGGCGCTTCGATGCGTTCGTCGAGGGCTATTTCCTCAAGCACTACGAGTGGAAGATCTTCGTCAACAACATCTTCGACAAGCTCTACTACGACGCCTTCTATCAAAGCGCGGCGCCGTTCGTTCTGGTCGCGCCTGGGCGTGTGGTCGGCGGGATGTTGACGGCTCGCTTCTAAGAGCAATTCCAATTCTAAAGTGCGGAAAGAAGTTGCTTGCCGCACCGCTCGATGTGTAAGCAGACGCGATGCTGATCTGTGTGCCGGATGTATTGAGCAAGGCGGAGGTTGCGGACTTTCGCGCCGCGATGGACGCCGCCGACTGGGAAGACGGCCGCTCGACCGCCGGCTCGCAGTCGGCGATGGTCAAGAAGAACGAGCAATTGCCGCCGAACGGTGAAATCGCGCGGCGATTGGGCGAGGCGGTTATCAAGGCGCTGGTGGCCAATTCGCTGTTCGTTTCCGCCGCGATCCCGAAGCAGATTTTTCCGCCGCTGTTCAATCGTTACGGCGTGGGACAACATTTCGGCGTGCATGTCGACAATGCGGTGCGCGGCGATCATAAGACCGGCGCGCGCATTCGCACCGATCTGTCGGTGACACTGTTTTTGTCCGAGCCGGACGAATATGACGGCGGCGAACTGATCGTCGAAGACTATTACGGCTCGCACCGGGTCAAGCTGCCGGCCGGGCACCTTGTGCTTTATCCGGCTTCCAGCCTGCACGCCGTCACGGAAGTGACGCGCGGTGTGCGAGTTGCGTCGTTCTTCTGGCTGCAAAGCATGATCCGCGACGGCCATGCGCGCAGCCTGATCTTCGATCTGGACACGGCAATTCAGGGACTTGTGCAACGGGTGGGGCGGGACGACCCCGAACTTGTGAAGCTCACGGGCATCTATCACAACCTCATCCGCTGCTGGGCGGAAGTATGAAATCCCGGCATCGGTGCGTAGCGGGTGCGGTTGCCTCCGCATTATTTGTATTGCTCGCGGCGCCGGCAATGGCGCAAACGCCGGCATCTCCGCCGGGCGTGAGCGCGTCTGAAACGCTGCCGGCGCGTCCGGCTCCGGCGGAGTCCGCGCCGCAGCCGCAGCCGCCGGCTGTGCGCCCGCTCCAGGAAAGCGGCCCGTCGTCGTCGCCCGCCGTTCGTCAGCCGCACGATCTGTCGCCCTGGACGATGTTTCTCGCCGCCGACGTCGTGGTCAAAGTCGTGATGGTGAGCCTGGCCTTTGCCTCGCTCGTGACCTGGACGATCTTCTTCGCCAAGACGCTCCAGCTCTCGCGCGCGCAAGCACGGCTTCGCCGTGCGCTCGCCCGGGTCGCCGAGGCGCGCACATTGTCCGAGGCGCAAAAGGCGCTCGACGGCAGGCCCACCGCGCTGACGGCGCTGGTGCGCGCCGCGCTGCACGAAGTCCGTCTGTCGGGCGAGAGCGCCAGCGACGCCGGCATCAAGGAGCGCAGCGCGTCCCGCTTTACCGAAATCGCGCGCGCCGAGGCGCGCTCCATGCGTTTCGGCATGGCGATGCTCGCGACCATTGGCGCGACCTCGCCGTTCGTCGGACTGTTCGGCACCGTCTGGGGCATCATGAACAGCTTCATCGGCATTTCCAAAGCGCAGACCACGAATCTTGCAGTGGTGGCGCCCGGCATCGCCGAGGCGTTGCTGGCGACGGCGATCGGGCTTATTGCCGCGATCCCGGCGGTGATCGTCTACAACCACTTCTCGCGCGCGACCAAAGCCTACCTGGAATATGTCGGCCGCAGCTCCGGCGCGGTCGGGCGGCTCCTGTCGCGCGATCTCGACCGGTCGCGCGACCGGCTGCTGGCGCGCGCGGCGGAGTGAGACCATGGCGGCTGTTCTCGGCGATCTCGACGACGACGGCGACGAGTTCGGCGAGGCGCACGACATCAACGTCACGCCCTTCATCGACGTCATGCTGGTGCTGCTCATCATCTTCATGATCGCGGCGCCGCTGTCGACCGTGGATCTGCCGGTCGATTTGCCGAGCGCGACGGCCGTGCCGCAGAAAAAACCGGATAAGCCGACCTACGTCACCATCAAATCCGATCTCGCGGTCGCCATCGGCGAAACGCCGGTCAAGCGCGTCGACTTGGTGCGCACGCTCGACGCCATGGCGGGCGAAGGCAAGGAGCGGCGTATCTTTTTGCGGGCCGATCGCGGCGTCTCTTACGGCGAGCTGATGGACGTGCTCGAACGCCTGCGCGCCGGCGGTTACGGCCGCATTGCGCTGGTCGCGCTCGAGGGCGTGCCGGATGCCGGCACGTCGGCGCCGGCCGCTGACGCTTCTCCATAGGGACGCAAGGCCATGTCCGAATTTTACCAACCCAGACACATGTCGCCGGCCTTCTGTGCCATCGCCGGCATCGTCGCCGTCGCTCTTCACGCCGGTGGCGTCGGCCTGGCGTTCGTTGCCAAGCAGCCCGATAGCGAGCCGGATGTCGGCGCGCCGGCCATTGAGATCGGCGTCGAGCTCGCGGCACCCAAACTGGAACCCACCGATCTGCCGATCGGTCCCGACACCGAGGCGGCGGCGCCGTCGCCGGCGCTGGTCGAGCAAAAGGCCGTGGTCGAACAGACCGATCTTCCCAAGGCGCCGGCGACTGAAACCGACGATCCTGATCGCGTGGTCTCGCCGAACGAAACGCAGAAGCCGAAGGAAGACGATCCGAAGGTGCCAACGGTGCAGACGCAGGCGTCAAACCCGTCGGTCGCTGCCGAGGCTACAGCCTCGCCGACGCTGCAGGACTCGCCGGAAGCGACCCATTCGATTGCACCCTCGCCGGGAATTGGCGAGAGCGCCCGGCGCGAGAAGGCGGCTTGGCAAAAGGAGCTGGCGGCACATTTCAACAAATTCAAGCGCTACCCGGCCGAACGGAAGATTTTGCGCGCCGAAGTCGTGGTCAGCTTCGTGCTCGATCGGTTGGGCCACGTCATCGAGAAGCGCATCGTCAAAGGATCGGGCGATGCCGCCTTCGATGCCGCCGCGCTCGACATGCTGCAGCGGTCCGATCCGGTGCCTCCGCCGCCGCCGCTCATTGCCGACGACGGATTGACCTTCAGCCTGCCGGTGATCTTTCAGGCCAAAGGGGGCGAGAGCACCGGCAGCACCGGCCGCAGTTCGAGATAAGAGCCGCAGGCCGAATGAGTTGCGATCGAACTTGTTCCGGCCACCACATATGATTTCTCGGCAACTACGGCGTGTATTCATAAATCGCCCCAACGATTTTCCGCTTTGGGGGAAACCCGGACGTAAAGCCCGCGTCATCAAATGACCGCGTCTAACCCAACTGCGACGAAATATGCGGTTCGTTTTGATTTATAGTCTGCTGCGGGCCGCAAGTTGTTTCATTTCGTCGATCGTCATTCCCATTTTGTGGCTTCCATAAGAGCGGACGTTCTCGGTCTCGATGTGCTCCTCGAGAAAATGGTTCGGAGGAAGATGCATCATGCTGAGTTTGCTGGGCCTGTTCACCAGGCATGCTTCAACAACTCGTTCCAAGCTGCGCGCGCCATGGCGTAGCGGAACCGCCAGCAGGAAGCGGCAAAGATCTTTGTCAATCTCCTGTAGAAACGCCGTCTCACCAATTTTAGAGTTCTCGCGGAAATAGTGCCGCAAAAGAACGGCTCTGGCGAGCTTGGCATAGCTGTTGACCCATTCTGTCATGAATTTTTGGGGGCGCCGCTCAGAAGGGGAGCTCGCACCCTCCTCTTCGTCGATGATCCGAGGCATGTCGAGGGCGGTGTAGAGGCGGCTGTGAAAGTCGCGGGCTTTTAGAACCACCGAGTCGGGCGGGCGGCCATCCCTTGTCCTTTCCGTCTCACAGGCCCAATTGCGGAAATCCTGCGCCGTAGGGAACGTGCCCCCGATGAATACGAACACGGCCGTGCCAATCGGCCGCAGTTCGCGGCCGTCGAAGAAGCGCGCGTCTTGCATCGGCATGAGAAAACGCGCCAGCCATCCCCCTCTATTTCCGTCCAACACGCTGTCGAACTCATCCCATAACACAAGAGGAACTTTGGCTCCCACGCTATCCGAAGCGATCCTCCTAAACGCATCCGTCAGCTGGGCCGGATCGGTAAACTGGGAGATATTGTAATCGCTCTGTTCGAAAATCTCTTCTCTCGCATCGATCGAGGCGGCGATCTCACGCGCCAGAAACGACTTGCCCGAGCCAGGACTGCCGAACAGCGCGAAGTTGAAGACGCTTCCCTTGTCCGGAGAATTGTAACGGTGCCTCACGACATGCTCCTTGACCCGCTGGGCCAAATCGAGAATTGGCCCTGCTTCCTTCGGATCGGCCATTGCGAAGTCGTTGAACTGCATCGAGATGCGCCGTCGCAGCCAGGATGTTTCGATGACGAGTTTTGAAAATGAATCGATGGGATACGTTCTGTCGTTGATTTTTATCCAATGCTTATTGATCGAGTTTCCATTCTCCTTTGAACTCACGTCCCCAGCGACGAGAATGCAGTTTCGCGGCGACGCGACGAACTCGCCCCCTATTTTCTTTTCAATTGCATTGAATATTCGCTGCGGGGCGGTGGTGGGATCAACCTCGCATTTCACCTCATAGGGGCCGGCGAATTCACACTTATCGGCACCTCCGTTGCGGTGGCTCTCATGATCCGTCACATTGACTCGGTGGCTCTCATGATGCGTCACATCGACATCAAGCAGAAAGTCGGTAACGTCTCGTTGGGGTTTCTTCCAGACCTCGAGCGGGAAGGCTATGTAGACGCTAGGCAGTTCCGACTTGAGCGACATCAGCTCGTCCGGCCCGCCGTAACCGCGATTGCGCAGGCGCCTGATCCTCATGAGTCCTTGCCTGATCGGCCGATCCAATTCAGCCCGGCCGAGCTCACCCGGTTTCGCGGTGGCGGGGTCGTCCGCCACGTGCTCGAGAATGGCGTGGGTTAGAAGCGTGTGGACGCCGATCAAGGGGCCCTGCGCTTCGAATTCCGAAAGGCCGGGCTGTGCACCCGGCACCACGAACAGCCTGCCGATGGGCAGTCGATCTTCGCCAAGATAATTGTGGCCGCTGCCGTCTATGGGCCAACAGTCCGGCCCGATCCAAATGACGCCATCCTGGTAGACGGGAATGACGATATGGAATTTCCAGTTGGGCTTATGATTCCTATCGCCATTCCCTGAATGGAACAGGTAATTGTACTTATTCTCATCTTTCAAATAATCATAGAGTTGGCTCCAGAGCCCGCTCCATGTCCCCGATACTCTCAGGTCGCCATCTTTGAGCTGTGCGAGCGCGCACACCAATATCACAGTCGGGGGCTCATTCCCATCCTCGGTGAGTTTCTTCAAAAAATGTTCAAAGTGTTTCGGATCAGAGGTTCGGACAACAATCGCAGGCTTGGTTCCGTCGCTGCAAAGGTTGTTGTACAACTCGAGCAACTCATCCTGTTGCTCTTTCCACTTATCCTGTTGCTTTTCCCGCTCATCCTGTTGCTTTTCCCGCTCATCCTGTTGCTTTTCCCGCTCATCCTGTTGCTCTTCCCAGTCCTTCTGTTGGCTTTCTCGGCTATCGCTATTCCGCTGATGGAAAGACCCCCGATTGACGTCCCACAGGCACAGGGCCTTGAGGCTGGCCGTCTTATCCTTGTTGTCGTGGAAGTCTTCGTACGCTTTTGCCGCGAACGGCTCGACGTACTTCTCACGCTTTTCGCTTAGAAGATTAATCGCCCCTCGCCAGGTCTTGTCGCGGTCTTCGGATACCTTGATGTACTTGTTGTTGATGTGCTCCGTCATTCCTTCCAGTTGCGGTTCCTTCCCGGTTAGCTCGATGCGCCTGTCTTCGCGCTCGCTCTTTTTATCCGTTTCCGGGCGCGTCACGAGATAGCTTGTCTTCTCGGCCTTTCCAGCATTGGCTTTTTGCCTGAGGATAAAGATCGAGCCGCTTTTCTCGAGCGCGGGCTGCTTGCCACTTTTCTCGAGCGCGGGCTGCTCGCCACCCTTCCGGAAGGAATTGCCGGCGACGTGAATCGCATTCTTGCAGAGCATGGCGTGGATGGCCGCGGCGCCCGCCACGCACAAGCGCGTCTCGAAACCAGGAGTATGGTACCAGTCGTCCCACGATAAGGGAGCGGCCCAGGCCAACGACTGGTCTGCGGCCTCAGGTCGCTTGTCGTAGACGAACCAGTCGAGGATGCTATCGCCGAGGACGATTACCGTCGGGCTTTGGTGTTGCAGCTCCGTGACGTCCGTATCCATTGGTAGCCCCTACGCTTCCGACCGCCAAACCGGAGCTTCAGCATAGCGGCGCAGATAGACAATGACAACCAAAAGTTGCTTTGTTGGACCGTTTCGCCTTCCTGAGCAAGGTATTCGCGTTCATCGAATTTTGAGACGTCAGACTTGACATGCCTGAGGTCCGCGCATGGCAGATTGTGTTGCAAAAGTCGTTGTTGCAGGGATGATCCGAATCGGCGATTGCTTCTCGTTTCGTGTTTTTGCGAAAAATTCGTGATCCTGCAACGTTCGACTTTTGCAACACAATCGGCACTCAACGGACCTCGGGAGATGTCCGACGTGTGTCCGCGGAATGCGCCAAAGCGGACATTGATTGGGTCACTGTCACCATTCTCGACTTTATGAGTACACGCCCTAAGTCGTGGATGCCAGCGACAAGCGCGGGCATGACGATTCAACCTCATTCATCCGGATCTGGAAAATAGCAACTATTATTGGTGCGGCACGGCGAGCGTGCTCCGCCCGGCCGCGCTGAACATTCAGCTTTTCCGGCCCGCGTTGATCTCGTCGAACTTGGCCAGCGCGTGCTCGAATTTGTCGTTGAAGAGCCACATCGCGTCGAGAATTTCGCGGAAGGTCGCGGACGTTCTCGCCCTGTCTGCTTGCCCAAAAGTGAAGATGCTGTTGTTGCGCAGGTATCCCATGATCGTGGGGTCGGAAATGACGTAGCCTGCCAAGTTACCCGAGCTCAGGGCGGATTTGGTCGGAGCGGGGATGATCTGGATCAGCTCGAAGAATTTCATCTGATCGATTGGATCGGGCAATATTCGCGCGATCGCCGGAATTTGCAGAAACAGGCCGGCGTGCGCGTTCATCAGCCCGTCGCGCACGGCAGTCCAGTGATTGAAGCGATGATCCAATTTGCCGGCGCGGGCTTCCTCTTTGTCGTCGCGGACGATCAACGCCGGATCGAACGCGTCGACGGCTTTTCGCATCGCCGCCCATTTCGTTCGGCCGATCCGATCCTCCGATACGCCGGTCTGAAAGCTGCCCTTGTATTTGTTGGAGCGCGCATTGCCGATATTCTGATTGCCGTTGGTCTCGGCAAAGAAAATGCCCAGGCTGATGCGGCCTGCGATCGCCGCATTGGCGGGATCGAGGCCCTTGGCGCGCGCGATCGCGGTGGCGAGATCGACAACGTCGCGAAATGGCGTGTCCGAATTCTGCGCGTCCGCGGGCGGCGCCTGCATGACGGCGAAGAGGCTCTTGTATTCATCAAGCAGCGGCTCGTTCTCGGCATCGAAATAGGCCGGCGGAATCCCGAATTTGTTCGGCCGGCCGATTTTTGGCGGCAACAGGTCGGTGAGGTCTTTGTAAGCGCTCATCATGGCGATGCGTGCCAGGTAGAGCGCCTGTCCCGGTAAATTCGGCAGCGGCTGATTGGCCTCGATCTGGGCGCGGCGCTCGCTTAGGACGGACTTGAACTGAGCAACGGCATTGCTGTACGCGGCGAGCGCGTCCATCTGTGCTTTCGTAAGCGCGGCCGGCGCCGCGTTGGCTGAAGACATCAAGCGCGGATGATCCATGCTGGCTGCATCGAGCGCCATGATGGCGCCGGCAATCGGCAATGTGAACCAGAGCAGTCTGAACGAGAGCAATATGAACAACGGCCCAAGGGCGGCGCGCGCCGCGAAGCGCCGCGCGGGAATAGTCCATTGCCCTGCCAAGCCGGCCCTGTTCACAATCCCAGATAAAACTTCTTGATCAAGTCGTTGTTGTTGAGCGCGTCGGCCGAGCCGCCTTCGAAGGCGATCTTGCCGTGCACGATCACATAGCCGCGGTCGGCAATGCGGATCGCCTGGGTGAAATTCTGCTCGGCCATCAGCACGGTGAGGTCATAGCGCTGCTTCATCTCGGCGATGGCGTCGATCATGCGGCTGACCAGAATTGGGGCGAGCCCGACCGACGGCTCGTCGACCAGAAGGATTTTCGGCGCCAGCATGAGCGCGCGCCCGAGCGCGAGCATCTGCTGCTCGCCGCCGCTCATCGAGCCGGCAAGCTGCGAGCGCCGCTCGGCGAGCCGCGGAAAGGTCTCGAAGCAGACTTCGAGGTTGCGGTCGAGCTCGCGGCGCGCGGTGCGGCGGAAGGCACCGAGCAGCAGATTTTCCTCGACCGTGAGCTTGGGAAACAGACGCCGGCCCTCCGGCACCAGCGCGATGCCAAGATCGACGATCTCCTCGGTGGTGCGGCCGACGAGATCGTGATGCACGCCGTCGATCTCGGCGATGATCGAGCCTTCGCTCGGCTGTACCATGCCCATGATGCATTTCATCAGCGTCGACTTGCCGTTGCCGTTGGTGCCGAGCAGCACCACGGTTTCGCCGCCGCCGATGGTGAGCGACACGTCTTCGATCACGCGCACCGCGCCGTAAGCGGCGTGGATGCGTCCGATGGCAAGACTACTGGCCAAGATACGCCCTCTCCACTTCCGGATCGCGCATCACCGCGTTCGGCTCGCCATCGGCGATCTTGCGTCCGGAGACCAGCACGGCGAGCCGCTGCGAAAAGCTCATCACCGCGCTCATGATGTGCTCGATCAGAATGATGGTGACGCCTTGCGCGTTGAGCCGCATCAGCAGCGCCAGAATCTCCTCGACCTCCGAATGGGTGAGGCCGGCCATGGATTCGTCGGCGATCAGAAGCTTCGGCTCGGCTGCCATGGCGCGCGCGAGTTCGAGCTTGCGCATCTCGACCTGGGTCAATTCGCGCGGCAGCCTGTGCGCCTTGCTCTCGAGGCCGACCTCGCGCAGAAGCTCGAGGCAGCGCGCTTCGATCGCCGCCGCACCGTGCGCGGCGCCGCGCGCCGCCACCGTGTAAATCAGCGGCACGCGCATATTGTCGGCGAGATTCAAGCTTGCGAACGGCCGCGGCAATTGAAACGTGCGCGAGAGGCCGCGGCGCGTGCGCTGGTGCGCATTCAGCCCGTTGAGTCTTTGGCCGTCGAAGCTGACGGAGCCCACTTCGTTCTGCAGCGTGCCGCAGATGCAATTGACCAGCGTGCTCTTGCCCGAGCCGTTGGGACCGATCAGCCCGAGCCGCTCGCCGGCTTTCACCTGTAGCGTGATGCCGTCAAGCGCAACAAAGCCGCCGAAGCGCTTGCCGAGATTGTCGATGGTGAGCAGCGCCGCCGTTTCTGCGGCGGTGCCGGCGGGGTTGGCTGCGGTCGTCGTGGAACTCATGGAACGTGTCCTGTGGCGTCGGCTTCGATGCGGCGGCGGCCGACTTGGCCGACCGGCCGATGGCGGATGAATGTCTGCACGAGCCCGATGATGCCATTCGGCGCGACGATCACAAAGCCCACCAGCAGGAAGCCGACGATCAAGAGATTGACCGCCGATGAGATGGTCACCGTCGCGACTTGCTGCAGCGAGCCGAGCAGCACAGCGCCAAGGAGCGGGCCGACCCAGCTCGTGGTGCCGCCGATCAGCGGCATGGCGATGGAGTTGACCGCATAGTCGAGGCCGAACGCCGAGGACGGC
>Ga0187781_10000214_pt1 | contig 41249 bp, 37 predicted proteins | sample 0715_SJ02_MP02_2_FD_132447 | JGI IMG/M metagenome (GOLD analysis project Ga0187781, IMG submission 132447) | Tropical peat soil microbial communities from peatlands in Department of Meta, Colombia - 0715_SJ02_MP02_20_MG | ecosystem: Environmental > Terrestrial > Soil > Wetlands > Peat | place... | reverse complement strand
CGAAATCCGTTAGGTCGTACCGCATGATCAAGCTCCCCCCGCCGAGGGCTTGAATCACTGTTCGCGGATTTGCGCTACAAATTAATTGAGTACAGAACCTAGCTCATAGATGTGTTTTGTCAGGCTATATTACCGACCAAGTCGATCCTTCGTTCGCGCTTGATCTCGATCAAAGATGTTCGCCGAAATTTAGCCAAATCGCAGAAGCCCGGATCGATCTTTCTCAAGAGATCGCATTGAGAATCTTGCGAGTCTTCGTGGGTCGCAACGATACCGGGACCGTTTTGGGCCAACCCCGATACAATAGCCGCGCCGCAGGCGATGACCATGCAAGAGCAGCTACAGCAAACGGAAGCAACTGCCAACGAAAATGAGTCGCCGCTGGCGATATCGCCGGAAAGAGTCTGCTTCATCATCATGAAGGCGAAAGAGTTCGACGCCAAGGAAGAGGTGACTGAGCCCGATCCAGGGTCGAACCCTTCGGATGACATGGATGTTGAGGTTCTTGAAGAGCACGCGGACGATCCGGTCGTCGAGGAGATTACATCCCTGATCGACTCACTCGCGGAAGACGAGCAGATCGACCTCGTCGCCTTGGCATGGCTCGGTCGAGATGATTATTCGGCCAGCGATTGGACGACGGTGCGCGCGGAAGCCGCCCCGCGGGCACAATCAGCGCACGGCCAAATATTTGCTGGGCATGCCGCTCGTGGGCGACTTCCTGGAAGAGGGGCTGTCCATGCTCGGCTATTCGTGTGAGGAATTTGAAATCGGGCGCCTTTGATCGAACGACGTTGTGTAGCGCGGATCAGCTCACGTCTGCGGTGCAAACGTCGCGTAGAATTGTGTGATAATCGTATTCATCGCGTTCTCCGGGAACGCGCCCCTGCAATGTGTGCGGCGCAAATTCCATGTGGCGGCACAGGTGGCAGCAAAGACGACCTGCTTAAACGGGCCGTCGATAGTCTCGACGAGTGTTTTGCAATCAATCCAGGGTAAAGCGGAGGCAACCTATGCGGTTGTCGCGCGGCTACCATATCTAAAAACGCGAAATGGCCAGTAAACGCATCCGGAAGTTGCGCTAACGGCCTTAGCCTTGTCCGGGCCGTAGGATACTGGCCAGCTCCGCACGGCCTGGTCGGTCCCGAAGGCCCAAAATCCGAAGCCAAAATCAGACAAGTTGGCGGATTTGGCGAGATTGCGGCCATGGAACCGGAAGACAGCGTGAAGGCAAGGCGGGATTTTCACCACCGCGGCTGGCCGTAGTCCGACGCTAGGGTTTGCGTAGCCCATTCGCTGATCCGGCCACTGAAGATGACAGCGCTGATCAGCAGTGTCCGGCGGCCCCAATCATTCCAGTCCATTGCCAGATCGGCCGCCACAGCGGCACGTCGCCAAGGGGCAGATAATAGGAAGATTAAGCCGTTATCATTTCGGCGACGCCGAATACGTCGTCGTTCGCTGGCGTAGCTAAGGGTCGCATGCCTGCCGTCGTGAATCCATCACTTGCCTATTGCAGATCGTAAGGCGCACACTTTCTATGGTCGAGGATGCCATGGACCAGCGGATACTGATTGCGGAACTCAACATCGAGCACTTCCGCAAGCTGCTCGAAACCGAGCCAGAGGGGCCGAAGCGGCAATCGTTGCTTCGCATGCTGGCCGACGAAGAGGCCAAACTGGCCGCCCTCAAAAAAGGTAGGTCGGGAAAGCAGGAGGCGTGAAGCTTCAGGATCGTCCCTGCCATTCGCGCCAGTGCGTGGGGTGTACGTCAATCCGCTGCTTGGTTTCCGCGTCGATCCAGCTCCCCAAGATGCGGCGACAGGGAAACACAAGCGTATGCACGCCGTCATACGTGATGACGGCTAACTCAAGGTCGCGGTCGAAGGGCGCGCTGTGTATTGGCTGCCACTCCATGGCAGAAATATCTGCCTGCGCCGATACGCCACGTTGATCTAAATCAGAAGCTGAGCGTTCGCACCGCAACAGATTGCAGACGGCGACGCAGCATTGTTTTGCGGGACCGCGCTAACCATATGTCGGTTCAGAGGCCCAGCCGGGCGACAACCCTCCCTCCCCCGACACCCCTTGTCGCCTGGCCAAAGGGCCCGAACTGAGGCAACTACTTCGCGCGAATCCCCGAGCAGCCAGTCTGCTCGGGGTTCCTTTTCGCGGCGTCAGACTGATGCATCACTTTCCCGCTAAACATGCCACTTAAAAAACGAGCTCCCCGTCCCAACGGAAACGAGGAGCCCGATACAACATCAAGGAACCGGAACTGACCCAGAGCCATTATCGAACCACCGATTGGGTGCACTCCGCGAGTCTTAGGCGGCTTTGACGGTGATAGTCATTTCCGCCTTCTGCGCCTCCGTGCTCTTGGGCAAGGTCACGGTGAGGACACCCTTCTTGAAGCTCGCTTCGATCTTATCGGTATCCACGCCGCTGGGCACCTCAAAGGACCGCTGGAAGGAACCAAAACTACGCTCACTCAGGTAGTAATCCTTTCGCTTCTCCTCTTTCTCTTCCTGCTTCTCGCCCTTGATGGTCAGAATGTCGTCAGAAATCTTCACATCAACATTCTTTTCATCCATCCCGGGCAACTCGGCGGCGATTTCGTAAGCCTTATCGGTCTCGGTGACATCCACAGCCGGCATTGCCATGATAGATGGCGCCCGCCAAGCCGGCGCGATATCGAAGAATGAGCGACCGGACGGCGAACGCCAGATGCCGCCAGCGAAGTCTTCAAACAAACGGTCGACTTCGCGGCGAAGACTTTCAAAAGGTCGCAACGCTTGGGGCGTTGCTGCAGACGTTTTCTCGGTCTTTACCGGGACTTTGCTAGCCTCAGCCATGACATATCCTCCAATGGAGTTCAGTGGTTTCGTAAAGCTAGCCTCCAGTCCTCGTTTTCACGTTGACATGCGTCAAAGGACGGTCAAGTCGTGCTCAGAATATATTTTTGTGAGTTGCGCGAGTTTAGGGGCGATCCGCTGCTTTCGCTACGCGGCGGACAACTCAATCGGCTCAAGGATCGAGGGATCGTCATTCTCTGGCTTGTTGACCCGCGGCCGGGAACCGGCGCACTAGATCGTGCGGGTCTAGTCTAAGTTAGCGGCCGTGGGCGCACCATCGCTTTGTCCGACACCTTGGTGAGCGAGCTGAGGGCGCATCGGATCCGGCAACGCGAGGAGCTACTGCGATTCGGCCGGCGCCTCTCCGACGACGATTTCGTGGTCACGCAACCGGACGCTTCGCCCTTGCGGCCGCACAGCCTCGGGCAGGAGTGGGTCCGTTTTCTTGGCCGCCATGGCGCCCTGCCGCGCATCCGTTTCCATGATTTGCGGCGTGCCCATGCTACACATTTGCTATTGAGCGGCGTCCACCCCAAAGTAGCGAGCGAGTGTCCGGGTCACAACAAGGTCGCAATCACGCTCGACTTGTATAGCCACGTGCTGCCGAACCTGCAGGCCGATGCCGCCGCGATTGTTGACGCCGCCCTGACGGCTGCTCTAAACAAGCGCGGGACAAAAGGGTAGCAAAAGGGTAGCAAACGCACTATGTTGCGGGTATAGCTCCAAGCAATCATCTAGACCGATCAATGGTTTGGCGGAGTAGCTCAGCTGGTTAGAGCAGCGGAATCATAATCCGTGTGTCGGCGGTTCAAATCCGTCCTCCGCTACCAGCCCCAATCCAAAACCGAATCTATCCACGCGTCCGCGGGCTTCGGTGCGGCCGCGTGTTCGTTGTCAGGCGGCTTGCTGCACGTCGCTTCGCACCGACGACGGCCTCAACGTGCGGGCGCGGGCCTTGGCGTGGGTTGAGCAGCCGTTGCGGCTGTCGTTAGATCCGCGCCGCCTTCTGGCGTTATTGAATAGATCGAGGCGACTTGGGTCTGGGAGGCGGGCTTCGATCCGAACGAGGCGCCAAAAACCTTATTCGCCAATGAACCATCGTTGTCGGCCCAGGGGACCGGCGGCAGTTGCGGCAGTCGAATTCCCGATCCGGGCGGCAGAACGATCGCGAGCGGTACGATCTTGCCCGGAAACCGTGGGTGGAAAACCGCGTTCATTCCGCCGTCGAGTCCGCTGTAGATTGGAGCGGCCGACACATTGTCTTTGAGCAATTGCGCGTATTCGGCCTCGTCGGCGCGTTGTTTCTTTGATGCCGCTTGAGCGATTTTCGAATTGACGACAAAAGCGGGGCATTGGGCGTTCGGATCGAACACAAGCGGCTGCGGCGAGTTCGGCGGCTGCTGCGCATCGAACACATAACGGCGACCGCACACGTCCACCTTGGGTTGGAGATGCGTCGCCTCGAAATGATCGTTGCCGATCTTGAGCATCTTCCAGAAGGCCATGTGCGGGTTAGTCCGATGCCGCGCCAGATTCGCCGGTGTCATGCGGAACGGATACGCCTGGACCTGAAACGGCCGGCCGCCGAGGAGTGAGTCGCGCCCCAGCGCATAGATCTCGCTGATCTGCTCGTCGGTCATGGCGTAACAGCCGCTCGACGAGCAGTCGCCATGGATCATGAGAAAGGTGCCGCCGCGGGCGTTCGCCTTGTCGAAGCTGTTGGGAAAGCCGGTATTGATGGCAAGATAGTAGTTGGAATTCGGATTCATCAACTCGGGCGTAATTGAATAGAAGCCCTCTGGAGTCTGTCGATCGCCCTCGTGCATTTTCGGCCCAAGATCGCCCGACCACCGGCAGATCGGATAGGTCTTGAGTAACTGGAAATGGCCGCTGGTGTCCTGCTTCCAGACTTCGAGTTCCGCTTCTTCCTTGAAGACGCGCAAAATGATCGGCGAACGTTTTGGCATGCGCTTTTGCTGGAGCAGCGAGAGCAGTGCGGGCGGCAGCTCCCTTGTCGCCTTTTCCGGCAACTGATTGGCGTCTTCGCCAAGGCAGCGCGCGGGCGGCAAAAAGCAGGCGAAAGCCGCCGATAGCACAAGCGCACGGATGAGCGTGGCGCGGATCAATGCTATGCCCCCGACTCGCGGGACCCTTTCCCGATATCTCATTACCTGTAGCAGGTGGCGTTCGTATGGCAACACACGCTTGGCATTTCCCCAAAAGTGCCCGGAGAAGCCCACAAGGACGCGTTGTCCGGCATCAGGGCTCCACGTGCAACCGGGAGCTTCGACCCTGCGAGCTATAAGTATTGTTCGATCGGAGCATCTCCGACCGTCACGTAAATCAGGGCTCCATCCTGAAGCCGGGTGATGAGCTGATTGTTCTCGCCCGGATCTATGGTGATGCAGCCGTTGCTCCTCCCCAGCGTGCCGTTGTTTTTGGCGCGAAAAGCAGCGGTGGTGTACCAGTTCGGGTGGATGATCCATTTGAACGGGGGAGTGTGGTTGATGTAACTGTTGTAGGAGGTGACACCCTCGAGGACGACAACGATCATGTTTGGATAAACGGTCCCGTCGTAGTGGTCCACAATCGTCTTGTAGTGATCCATCACTTCGGAATGGGTGGTTCTAAGCGGGCCCAGCGGCACCATGTTCAAGTGCGTCTGGAAGTCTTTGAATTTTGTCGCTCTTGCGCCCGGTCCATTATCTCTTCCATGCGCCGCGTAGTGGGCGGTGACCTGACCTGATTTGAAATCCAAAACGTAGAATCTCTTCTTCCCCGACGGCTGTGAAATATCAAAGACTGCGAGCGCGTCTTTCTTGGGAAAGATCGGCTGGCGCGAGATCTCAATGGCGCGTTGGACTGCGGCCATGGGAGCGCCGAGAGCCTTGGCTTGTTGCAAAAGGGAATCGAGTTCGCTCGCCCGCGCGGGGAAAGAAATCGACGCAAGCAGGATCGTCGCCAAAACGTATGTCGTTAGGTGCCGCATGTGATCGAGTGCTCGTGAGGTCTCCCGATGGGCGGATGTTAACGGCGTGCTTTCGACGCTGCAAATCACGGCGCTGAATAGACATCACGCGCTCTTTGATATTTTTTGCCGCGATCGATCTTTGTCGCCAGCGCAGCCTGTTTCCCGTCAGCGGCGCCGCTAGAGCATGATCCGGAAAGCTGGATACTGGTTTTCCGAAAAGATCATGCTCCATCAAAGATCTAGGCGCGATGACGATTCAACACAAAGCCATCGCGCTCTAGGTCTCGCCGCTCTCTTGCCGGTTACATCAGGCGGCGGCTGCGGCATCGATCGGCGGCGGACGGATTGCGCCAAGCTGCATGCGGTTGGCGCCGCGCGCACGTTTGCGCACCGGCCGGAACGCCGCCATCAAGACGAGATCGATCCAGGCTCCATCGATGAACAAGAAGCGCTTGAGGATGCCTTCTTTCTTGAAACCGCAGGCCGCGTAGGCTGCAATCGCGCGCGCATTGTGGCGAAACACGACAAGGCCGACGCGCTCAAGGTTGAGATGATTCCAGCAGTAATTGAGCGCCATCGCCAGTGCCTCTTTGCCGAAGCCTTGGCCGCGGTGCCTTTCGTCGCCGATCCTGATGCCGATGTCCGCCGAGCGATGAACCGTGCTGATGTTATGGATATTGATGTAGCCGATGATCTTCGGATCGGTTTTTTGGCGTATCGCAAGCATGACCCGCGATGCATCGTTGCCGATCTCACATGAGGCGATGACGTCCCTCAGGTTTACCGGCCGGAAGGCGCCGTCAAGTTTTGCGGCGGCGACATCGTTCGCCCAGCAATACATGGCACGGTAGTCGTCCGGCACAAAAGCGCCGAGTGTGATCCTTGGCCCGAGAAACATTTTGGCGCCCTTAGAAGGCACAGCGCCGAACGATGCTTCGTTCGCGGGCCGAAAAACGGGGCATTTGCATGATATGTCTCCGCCGCGGCGCGAACCGCGGTCTCAAATCGCCCCATCGCATTAGTTAATGAGAGTGATTAACGCCGCGTTACCGCCGGTTTGCGCTGCCATTGATATGGCCGCGACGGCAAGGACTAGCGCCAGCACGATTGTTGCGTGGCCGAGCGAGAAGAAAAATCCGACGGCCACCGGGCGGCGGCCCTTCTGCATCAGCTTGCGGGCGATGTTGCGCTCCGGACCTGGGGCCTTGGAGCATGATCCCGAAAAAGCTTGCCCCGGACTCGATCCGGGGTGGAAACCTTTTTTCAGGCAAGATCATGCTCAAACGAACAATCTTGACCGCGATCCGAGTCAACCGAATTGGATCACGGTCCAGCGCTTTCAATTTTTGACATGCGCTGCCTGCCGGCTGGCAAGGCGCGCGTCGGCAGTCAGCAAAGAGCAGGGCGGCTATTCGCGTGCCGAGGACGTTGACGCCGGCGCGCCAGCCGTCTGGATCCGCGGGTCGACGTCGTCCATGCGCGCCAAAACATCCTTGATCGGATTGTCCGACCAGGCGTGGGTCACAAAGTCCCGGTGCGAGACCGGGCCCGCGGGCAGGAACGTTACCATGCCTTGCAGATGGCCGCGGCGGAGTTCGGAGCCGTACGCTACCGATCGCTCGCGCAACAGCCGTTGAAGGTCGGCATTGTGATGCGCGGTGTGGGGCGTGTAGGAACTCACGAAGAATGTGGAGCGATTGTCGGCGATCCAGTCGGCGAATTTGTCGATTCCGGCATAGAGCGCGTCGAGAAGCACGAGACCGCGCACGCGCGATCGGACGCCGCCGCGATCGAGTACCGATAAGGTCGGACCGAAGCCGCCGCTATAGGCGACGATGACAATCGGCATTCTGGAAAAAGCCGCCGCGCTGCGCGGATCGCCATACATGTAGGCGAGCTTGACCGCCGCTTCGTCGAGGAAGCGCCTGAAGCCGTTCGGTTCCCAGAATTTCCCGGCGCTTGAATCGGCGGCGTCGACGGCAAATTGCGGCGCCACCAGAACCGCATTCGCACCGGCGGCGGTGATCTGCGCCGGCACCTGCTGACGATCGCGCACGTCGGTCGACAGGTTGGCGCCGTGGCCGTGGAAGAAGACCACCATGACCGCGGGACGGTTCGGATCGAAACCGGGCGGAATGTGCAGCAATACGCGATCGTCGCTGAAGGTCTGCGATTCCCAGAGCACCTGGCCGCGGAAAGTCACGTGGCCGCGGCGATTCTGATCGCCGGCATTGAGAAACGGTCGGCCCGATCCGGGCACGACACCGTGATAGGGGAAGGGCGCGGTCTCAAAATCCATGAGGCGGGTCAACGCGCCGACATTGGACGGAATGCGCGACGCAATCGGCGGGATCGCAGGCTCGGCCCCTTCCAGCGAGGCAAGCCGCACCGCGGGCTTCACGCTCAGCCTGGCTTCCTTTGCGACCGGCTTGACCGCCTCTTTTACGGCCTGCTTGACCGCCGCGGGCGCGGGTGTTCGGACCCGATCAGCGACGCGTCTTTCCGAACGCATTTCCAGGAGGTCGCTCCATCCGCGCGCCACGATACTTGCGGGCGATTCGCCACCGGCCGAGGCCCAGTCCCGAGGCACAACGATTCCCGGATCGTCGATGCGCGTATAGCTCGAACTGCTCGACGGATCGGGCCTTTCGAAATCCAAATCGGCCTTGCTTATCGCTGCTCCCGCCGGCGCGACCAGCGCGGGCGTGCGGAATTGATTGGCGATCAGGAGACACCATCCGACAGCGCCGATCATGAACAGCACGGCCGACAGGCGCAGTAGATTGTGCTCGAACCTCTCTCGCAGCGACCTTACGCGGCTCGCCGGTTTGCCGCTGACGGCCGGACGCGCGATCTCCGGGCGAATAGTGCCGGCGCCAAAGTGGCGTCGCGGCACATCGGCGTCAGCCTTGGCTTGCTCGAGACGGCGCTGCACCGCGCGCAGCTGCGTGCGCACTTCCTCGAACTGGCTGTGCGGCGAGACGATGCGGCTGGTGGCTTGTTCGAGCCGGCGACCGACAGTCGGGTCGCCGTGAAAATGGCGCGCGCGTGCAGGCGAAGCCGACCCCTTGGCCGGCCTGCGAATAGCGTGCGGCGCTGGTCCCCGAACCGTATCTGCCACTGTTCCCCCGCCCGACAGAGGCACTGTCGGGGATGACTATGTCCCCATTTTGACGAGGCTATCGGCTCGTTCGTGAGGAATAGTCAGAACAAAACGGGAAAACGCCCCCGTAACGGCAGCCCAATGAGCCGGTGCGGCCCGGTTGCGAGGCCTTTTTGGTCTTTTTCGGCGCTTGCGACTCGTCTTGAGGGGCTGGTGAACTAGGCGTTAATTCCTGGTCGCTGGTCCGCGGCGCACCCTTCTGCGCCAACAGCAGATTTGATTCGTTCTTTCGCCAGCGATAGCCGATGCCGAATTCGATCGGCGCCGCCTTGCGGAACAACTCAGCCATTCCGGGCTGATAGGAACGGCCGAAAATGTTGAGCGGCCCGACATAGCGGCCGAACGGCTGCAACCGCCATTTCTTCGAGTCGAAGTAGGCCAGCGGAATGCCGCTGTCATCCTCGAGAATCGTCGCGCTGCGGTCGAGCAGCATGCCGCGCACCTTGCTGAAGCTGCCCGAGTGCAGGAGGTAGGATGCGCTCTTGATGAAGCTGTCCGCCGGCGCGAGCTTCTCGACGAACGCCATGAAGCCGCTTCGCTCGATCGAGCCGTCGGAGAGATTGGTGCTGAAATAGTAGAGGGTCTGCTTGGGCCCGTCCCCGTCCGAGAAGACGATCTTCACGCCGGGCGCGGCGCTGCGGGCAATGCTTCGCGCCGCCTTCTTGGTGTCGGCGCCCGAAGCCGTGGGCTCGTCGGTCTTGATGAAATTTCCATCCGTATCCAGCGCGACCAGGCTTACTTCGTGAATGGTCTTTCCGGTTCGGGCCATGAAGACATAGAGGACCGGGATCGTGCCGTAGACCGGTCCCTCGTGCAGTTGCGTCCTCATTTTGTTGGTGATGAAGAAGCTGTAGCTCAAGAGCGACGCCATCGAGACTTCGAGATTCCGCAGCGAAGCGTAAACGACCCCGCGGCTGAGATTGGTCAGTTGCGGAATGTCGCCGGTCGGCTCCAGGCCGGCCATGACGTAGGTCGAGGCGCCGGGAAAAAACGACGTCGCATAGAGGAAGTCCGGGCCGCTGAACATGTACAGCATCGTGTCATGTTTTTCGGCGAGGAATTCCTTGGAGAAGGCGCGGACTTTCGAGAGGTGGACGCTGTCTTCGCGGTTGAAAATCGAATCGAAATAACGGGCGTGCTGCTGCCAGGCAGGATCTTTGGTCAGCGGCGCGAGCGGCGAATCGGGGGATGGCGGCAGTCCGGCGAGGAACCGCGCCGTGTCGTTGGGTGTCGCGGTCTCGGCGCTCCGGGCGGGCACCGGCGCCACGGCCAATATGACCGCCGTCAAGGCAGCCGCCATCGTTTTCGGCATGGTTGAGAACATTGTTTCTAGGCCACCGTTTGCGAGATATCTGAGGGAGCGTTCGAGAGCGGGCGGGACACATAGTAGACGATAAGGCCGGCCAACATCATGGCGAAGCCCGCCAGGGACTGCAGCGGCCGATTGACGACAAGATAATACATCATGAAGAGGGTCACGATCAGAAAAATAATCTGCGTGATCGGGTAGCCCCAGGCCCGGTAGGGGCGCGGCAGTTCGGGATGCGTGATGCGCATCTTGATCAGCCCCAGCACCGTGAAAAACGAGCAGAAGGTGAGGCTGAACTGGATGAAGTCCAATACCGCCTCGAAGCTTTGGGTCAGCAGCAGGACGTTCGATATCAGGAGTTGAAGGACGATCGCTGCGGCTGGCGCGTTTTGCTTCGACCGGCGCGAGAACACGCGCAGCAGCGGCAAGTCCTCGCCCATGGTCATGGCCACGCGCGGACCGATCCAGGTCATGGCGCTGATGGAAGAAACGAGCCCCAGGCAGATCAGCGCGCCGACGACGCGCCCCCCGATATCGCCGAAGATATGCTTGCCGGCGACAATGGCGACGTCGAGCTGGCCGGCCAATTCCTTGATTGGCGTGGTCACCAGGAAGACGGCATTTAAGCAGACATAGAGCACGATCACGATGCCGGTGCCGATGAAGAGCGCGCGCGGAACGTTGCGGATCGGATCGCGCAATTCGCCGACAATGTAGGTGGCCGCGTTCCAGCCCGAATACGAATACATCACGAACACCAGGCTGATGGCGAAGGGCGCACCAGCGATTTGCGGGATGTCGGCGGCGCTCGGCAAAAATGAAATCGGCTGCGAGTCGCCGATAGCAAAGCCGGCAATGATCAATGCCGCCATGAGGAGAAGCTTCAGCGCCGTCCAGGCATTGTGATAGGCGCTGCCGAAGCGGACGCCGGCCAAATGAACCAGCGCCGCAAGCCAGGTGACGCAGAAGCCGAGAAGGAGCGGCGGCGCGCCTGGGACGATCGATTTGAAATAAACGCCGAAGGCCATGGCGGCGAGCGCGACCGGCGCGGCAAAGCCCACGGTCGCCGACAGCCATCCGGCAACGAAGCCGAATGCCGGGTGATAGATGCGGCGAAGAAAATTATACTCCCCGCTCGACCGCGGAAGCATCGCGGCGAGCTCTGCATAAGAGAGCGCGCCGCAAACCGCCACAATCCCGCCGACCACCCACAACAGGAGCAGCGAAAAGCCGGAGGTGATGTCGGTCACCTGAAAGCCGAGGCTGGTGAAAACGCCAACGCCGACCATGTCGGCGACCACTATGGCCGTCGCCGTTATCCAGGAGACCGTGCCAGGCTGTGCGTCGCGCGCCAGACTGTCCGAATGAGTTGTGGTCACGAAGGCACCCTCGCCGCCCATGCGGGCGCATTACAGGGTGTAAAAGCGTTAAAATTCAAGCCGTTTTTGTCCGTTTTGACGAATCCTGACTGCTTGACTGTGCAAATCACTTCATGGTCGAGACAATTCGCGTTGCAAGAAAGTCACAACCCTGCGGATCGTACGCCGAGGAACGCGTTCCACCAGTCGCGGCGGGGGCGTGCTGCAGGTTTCGGCTCTGCGGGCGATATCCCGGCGATGAGCCGGTGGACGAAGGCGAGCTTCGCCGTCGCGCCAGGGCCTAACACGAAAGGGTAGAGATCGTGCAGGCCCATGCTGCGATTGAGTGAATTGACCGCGAATGTCAGCGCGATCCAAGCCTCGACCAGCCGGTTCATGTCGGTGTCGCGCGGGTGGAAATCGAACACCGCGCCGGGGCTCTGCGGCAACTTGGGATTGACGGCGAGGCCGACGACATGGGCGGTCTCCAGCGTGTCGATCATGTGAAAATAGTGCGCCCAGGTTTCGGCAAAGTCTTCCCAAGGGTGTGAGCTTGCGTAAGCGGAAATAAATCGCTCCGACCAATCGGCCGGCGCGCCGCTTGCGTAGTAGCTGTCCAGCGCCGCGGCGTAATCGTGCCGCTCATCGCCGAAGATGCGGCGGAATTCTTCCAGGTGCCGCGAATTGGCGATCAGCCGGTCCCAGTAATAGTGGCCGATTTCGTGACGGAAGTGGCCGAGCAATGTGCGGTAGAGTTCACCCATCTGTTGGCGGTGGTGTTCGCGCTCGGCATCGTCTGCTTCGGCGAGATTGATGGTGATGACGCCGTTGACGTGTCCAGTCAGGACCCGGGGCTGCGCCGGTCCGACATCGGCGAGGAATTGGAAGGCGAGGCCAGCCGGATTTTCGGCTTGCGTCTCGGCCGGCAGCCGCAATTGAAAGAGGGTGTAGAACAGCCGGTGTTTCGCGACTTCCAGCGCCCGCCACCTGCTGAGATTCTCAGGCAGCGACAAATCGGGAATGACCCGGTTATGCCGGCACGCCGCGCAATAGCTGTCCGCCGCCGCGGCCGGAACAAGCCAGTTGCACACGTCGTAGGCGGCATTGGCGCAAAGCCGGTAAAGCGCGGCGTCGGCCAGGGCCCGCCAAAGCTGCGGATCGCCCGCGCCGGCATGCGGTTTGAGCGCGGTCATCGCTTCGCGCGCGGGCAAATAACCGAGCGACAAGCCGCAGCGTTCGCAGCGCGTATTCTCGAAGTAGAGCGGCTGCCCGCAATTCTGGCACTGAAACAGCTTCATGGCGCTTCCGTTTCCGCGCAGCCGCCCAGCAGGCATGAAAACTCACGGATGGCGTAACGAGCTTGACCCGCCAAGGTTTCCATAAACTGGAGGCGCTCAAGCGATTTCAATCCATTGCATAGTCACGGTATTTTGCCATGTGAGTCCGGCGCGAGGGACCGGCGAATACGGGTAAACCGCTGGCGGATTGGAGGATTTGGCGTGTCGAGCAGTCATGTGGCCGCCTACAGCGATGCTCTCGTCGTGCTTGGAACTGCGGGCGTCGTGATTCCGCTGGTGCGGCGATGGGGGCTCAGTCCCGTCCTCGGCTACCTGGGTGCCGGAGCCGTCCTGGGTCCGCTGGGACTCGGTTCGCTCACTGGCACGGTGCCTGGCCTGTTCTGGGTGACCATCACCGACGCGCAGAACGTAGCCGGCATCGCCGAATTGGGTGTCGTCTTTCTTCTGTTCTTGATCGGTCTTGAACTGTCACTTTCCAGGCTTTCGGCCATGCGCCGGCTGGTGCTCGGCTTGGGTGGTTTGCAGGTGCTGCTGACGAGCGCGGTGATTGCCGGTGCGGCCCTTGCCCTCTCCAGGAGCCCGTCCGAGGCCATCGTGCTCGGCAGTTCGCTCTCGCTCTCCTCGACGGCGATCGTGCTCGAACTACTTTCGAACCAGGAGCGGCTGACGACGAGCGTGGGGCGCGCAAGCTTCTCTATTCTGCTGGCGCAGGACCTCGCCGTCATTCCGATCCTGCTGTTTATCTCGATTCTCGCCGCACGTTCGGGCGGTTCGGTGCTCGCAAGCCTCGCCACTGCGCTCTTGCAGGCCGCGGCGGCGATCGTCGTCATCGTCGCCTTCGGACGTCTCTTGTTGCGCCCGCTGTTCCGTTTGGTGGCGACGGCGCGTTCAACCGAACTCTTCATCGCTGCGGTCTTGTTCGTCATCATTGCCGACGGCGTGATCGCCCAGCAGGCGCGGCTCTCGATGGCGCTCGGCGCCTTTGTCGCCGGATTGCTGCTGGCCGAAACGGAATACCGCAAGGCGATCGAAACGACCGTCGCTCCCTTCAAAGGCCTGCTGCTTGGCCTCTTCTTCTTCACCGTCGGCATGAATGTCGATTTTCGCGAGCTTTGGCGTGAACCGCTTTTGCTCGCCGAGGCTGTCGGCGCGCTGATCGCCGTGAAGGCGCTTTTGCTCATCGCGCTTGCCAAGCTGTTCCGCTTTTCTTGGCCCGCGGCCGTCGAGATCGGTCTGTTGCTGAGTGCCGGCGGCGAATTCGCGTTTGTCGGTATCGGTCTGGCGGCCTCGGCGGGGTTGATCGAGGCGTCACTCGCGAGCTTCATTCTTGCGGTGACCTCGATCACGATGGCGCTGACGCCGCTGCTTTCATTCGTGGGCCGGCAGCTGGCGGCACGGCTCACGCCGGACAAGCCGATCGACCCCGAACTGATGGTGCGGCCGACAGCGGAGCAGAATCATGCGATCGTCGTCGGCTACGGTCGCGTCGGCAAGGTCGTCTGCGAATTGCTGCGCGAGCACCGCATCCCCTACATCGTCGCGGATTCCGACGCGATGACCGTCACCCGCGATCGGCGCGAGGGTCATGACGTCTACTTCGGCGACGCGACCGATCCGCACTTCCTGGAAGCCTGCGGGCTCGCCAAGGCTACCGGGGTCATCATTACCATTCACTCGGTGCGGCTGATCGACGAGGTGGTGGCGCATGTGCGCGCCAAACGTCCAGATATCCTCATCGTGTCGCGGGCCCGCGACGCCGATCATGCGCGCCATCTCTATGCGCTCGGCGCGACCGACGCCGTGCCCGAGACGATCGAAGCAAGCTTGCAGCTTTCCGAAGCGGCCTTGGTGGGATTGGGCGTGGCGACGGGGCTCGCCATCGCCTCTATTCATGAGAAGCGCGACGAAATCAGGCGCACCTTACAGGACGCCGCGCACGAAGCTGGCCTTACGGTCACCCACGCCGTGAAGGCGAAGACCCATAAGGTGGAAGGCGCCGTCTAGAGCATGTCCCGAAAAAGCCTGCCCCCGGACTTGATCCGGGGGTGGAAGCCGGTTTTCCGAAAAGGACATGCGACAGAACAAGAATCTAGAGCACATCCCGATTCGGTTGAATCGGGATGTGCTCTCTAGACTTTCCTGAGTTCCAGCCAGCTGCAGCCGTGATCCAATTCAATCGAATCGGATCACGGTCTGGATGCTTTATTTTGAAGATGATCTTGTCCGAAAACCGGTCTCGACCCCGGATCAAGTGCGGGGCAAGCTTTTTCGGGATCATGCTCTAATGCCGCTGCGCGCTCCGCCCGGCAAGCTCCAGCACAACCGGCGCCGCGGCCGCCCGTGACATGGCAATACGCGCCGGCGCGCGGCGGGTCTCATTGAGCGCGCGCAGAAAATCGGCGAACCAGTTCTGGATCGATGACGATCGCAATTTGGCGACCATCGCATGCCAGCGCTCGCGCCGCTCCTCCAGACTCATTGCCAGTGCCACGGCGATTTGCCGAGCCATGCCTTCGATATCGTGGGGATTGACCAGCAGCGCCGCATCGAGTTCCTTCGCCGCGCCCGCGAATGCCGAGAGCACCAGCACGCCGGGATCGAACGGATTTTGCGCGGCGACATACTCCTTCGCGACCAGATTCATGCCGTCCTGGAGCGGCGTCACCAAGCCCACATGCGCGGCGCGATAGAAGCCTGCGAGCGTGAGCTGCGAAAAGCTCTTGTTGAGATAGCGGATCGGAATCCAGTCCACTTCGCCGTGGCGGCCATTGATCTCGCCGACCAGCGAAGCAAGCTCGGCCTTCAGCTCGCGATAAGCGCGGATATTGCCGCGCGTCGGAACCGCCACCTGGAGCAGGCAGACGCCGCGCTTGAGCTGCGGTTCAAGCTCGAGCATGCGGTCGAAGGCCCGCATGCGATTGGCGAGGCCCTTGGAATAATCGAGGCGGTCGACGCCGAGCGCGAGCTTGGCTCCCTGCAAGCTGCCGCGCAGCCGCGATACCTCGGCTCGCGCCGTAGCCTTGGTGGCGCGATCGCTGAACTCGTCGACGTCGATGCCGATCGGGAAGGTCGCAAGATGCGTCAAGCCGCGCGACGAGGTGACGGCGCCGTCATAGACCGACAGGCCAAGCTCATACTGCAGATAGTCTTCGAAATTCTGGCGGTCCTCGTCGGTCTGAAAGCCGATGAGGTCGTAGGCGAGCATCGCCTGCACGAGATCGGAGTGGTTCGGCACCGCGGCGATCGTCCGACGGTCCGCCCATGGCGTATGCAAGAAAAAGCCGATCGGCCGGCTGATCTGCAGCCGGCGCATTTCCGCGCCGAGCGTAAGAAAATGATAATCCTGCACCCAGTAGACCGCGTCCGGCTCGCTGAAGCGCAACAGGGCGCGCGCCATGAATGCGTTGATTTCGCGATAGGAGGTGTAATCATCGCTGCTGACTTGAATGAGATCCGGCCGCGAATGCAGCGCCGGCCACAAGGCCGAGTTGGCGAAACCTTCGTAGAAGCCGCGATAATGTTTGGCCGGCATGTCGACGGTGGCGAGTGCGCCGGTGCCGAGCGGCTCGATCTGAGCGAACCAATCCTTGCTGGCGACGCCGTCGGAAGTCTGGCCGCTCGATCCGACCCAAATCGCGCCGGAGTCCTTCACCATCGGGATCAGCGCTGCCGCCAGTCCTCCGGCCACCGGCTCATCGGATTTCGCCTGCGCAACGCGGTTGGACACGACGATCACAGTCACGGCATTCTCCTCCGCTTCCGTGCTGCAATAACGGCGTTGAGCGGCATAAGTTCCATTCTTTCGATTCGTTCATCCTGCATCGCATTGACAAGACGTCTGCATCCCACAGCGCTTATTTGGAAACCGTGTTTCAAGAAGTGAAAATTTTCTTTTATGCGGAATGAAACTTAACGGATGCGCGGAACCGCCGGGGCGCGCGCAGGGCATCACGATTCGCCGTACGCCGTCGTCGACAGCAAACTTACCTCCGCGTGGCGTGAATCAAGCCGTGTATGCTGGACGACAATCGGCACATCCGATTCGAACACCGACGAAAAATCGGTGTCGCGGGGAACCGGTGACGGTTCCGTCAAATCGTTGAAGCGCAGATGCAGCGTGCGGCGCGCAGGCACCGTAACCCGGTAGGGACCGACGGGGTCGCGATCGACGAAGAACAACGTGACCACGACATGGGCATCGCTGCCGCTTGCATTGAGGATGCAGGCAGTCTCGTGGGAAATAAGGGCGCGATCAGTAAAGGAACTCCGCGAAGGAATGTGTCCTTCGGCAATCGCCCAGCGCTTGCGGCCGATGGCGTCCATGGTCATATGCCTCTCAAGTTTGTTGCGGCGTGGCGGCCGAAAAACCGGGCAGGCGCCACGTTGGTTCCGTGATCGGAACTTTTGGAACTCTCCGGTATTGATGGCGGACGGGGCGTTCGGCCGCTTGGCCGCACAATCATGGATGCGAGCGAATGCGCGCTCTGACCGTCGCGCCGGGCATTGCCAATTCAGCGCGGGTTGAAGATGTCCCCGAGCCGCCGGCCGAGGACGGCGCGGTGCTTGTCCGCACGACGGCCATCGGTGTGTGCGGCACCGACCGCGACATCGTCTGCGGCCATTATGGCTGGGCACCGCCTGGGCAAAGCCGTCTGGTCATCGGGCATGAATCGCTTGGCACCGTGCAAGAGGCTCCACCCGATTCCGGCGTCAGCGTCGGCGATGTCGTCGTCGGCATCGTGCGGCGGCCCGATCCGGTGCCGTGTCCGTCATGCGCCGTCGGCGAGTGGGATATGTGTCTTAACGGACGCTATACCGAGCGCGGCATCAAGGAGCGCCATGGTTTCGGCTCGGAGTATTTTCGCATCGAGCCCGAATTTCTGATCAAGGTTGATCGCGCGCTCGGTGAGGCCGGCGTTCTGCTCGAACCGGCGAGCGTGGTCGCCAAGGCTTGGGATCATACCGAGCGGATCGGCCAGCGCGCCCGCTCCTGGAATCCGAAGACGCTGTTGGTGACGGGCGCCGGGCCGGTTGGGCTTCTCGCCGCGCTCATGGGCGCCCAGCGCGGGCTTGAGGTTCACGTTCTCGACCATCGCGAACATCGCGCCAAGCGCGAGATGGTGCGCGAGCTTGGCGGCGCCTACCACGTCGATACGCTCGCCAATCTCCGTTTCAAGCCGGATGTGCTGATGGAGTGCAGCGGCGCGCCCGGTGTGGTGCGCGATGTACTCGGCAATACGGCGGCAAGCGGTATCGCTTGCCTGGTCGGCGTCACCGAGCCCGGTCACGACTTCGATGTCGACGTTGGAGCGCTCAATCGCTCGATGGTGCTCGACAACAGTACGGTGTTCGGGACCGTCAACGCGAACAGATTGCACTACGAAATGGCGGGCGAAGCCTTGCAGAAAGCCGACAGGGGCTGGCTCGAAACGATGATCACGCGGCGCGAGCCTGCCGAACATTGGACGCGCTCGCTGCAGCGGCAGCCTGGCGACATCAAAGTCATCGTCGAATTTTCTTAAAGCTCATGGCGCTCATCGAGGATTATGCGCTCATCGGCGATTGCCGGACCGCCGCGCTGGTGTCCCGCGATGGCTCGATCGATTGGTACTGCTGCCCGCGCTTCGATTCGGAGGCGTGTTTCGCCGCGCTCCTGGGCACGCGCGAGCATGGCCGCTGGTCGATCGCACCCCATGCGCCGGCGCGGATCACGCGCCGCTATCGTCCAAAAACCTTGGTGCTCGAAACGCATTTTGAGACCGGGGAGGGAGCCGCGACGCTGATCGATTTCATGCCTCTGGACGGGCACCATTCGACCATCGTTCGTCTGGTGCGAGGCACGCGCGGCAAAGTGTCGATGGGCACCGAGCTGATCCTGCGCTTCGGCTTTGGCGCCATCGTGCCTTGGGTGACCCGTCTTGAAGACGGGGGACTTCGCGCCATCGCCGGTCCGGACATGATGGTGTTGCGAACGCCGGTGCAATTGTACGGCGTCGATATGACGACCGTCGGTACGTTCACGATCTGCAAGGACGAGACCATTCCGTTTGTCTTGAGCTACTACCCCTCGCACAAGCCGCTGCATCAATCGTTCGATCCGACCATGGCGCTGCACGATACCGAGACGTTCTGGCAGGAATGGTCGGCGAAATGCCGGCCGGCCGGCCCGTGGTCGGATGTCGTGGTGCGCTCGATGATCACCCTCAAGGCACTCACTTACGCACCCACGGGCGGCATGGTTGCAGCTCCGACCACATCGCTTCCCGAGCAGCTCGGGGGAGAGCGCAACTGGGACTATCGTTATTGCTGGCTGCGTGACGCGACGCTGGTTTTGCTCGGCGCCATGAATGCCGGCTATTTCGATGAAGCGCAGGCCTGGCGGGAGTGGCTCTTACGCGCGGTAGCCGGTAGTCCCGACCAATTGCAAATCATGTACGGCGTCGCCGGCGAACGGCGGCTCACTGAATGGACCGCGCCGTGGCTGCCCGGTTACGAGAATTCGGCGCCGGTGCGCATCGGCAATGCCGCCCACAGCCAGCTTCAGCTCGACGTGTTCGGCGAAATCATGGACGTTCACCATCAGGCCCGCCGCCGCGGCCTGTCGACCAATGCGTCGGGATGGCAGGCTCAACTCGCGTTCCTCGATCACTTGCAAAAGATTTGGCGCGAGCCCGACGAAGGAATCTGGGAGGTCCGCGGCGGTCCGCGCCAATTTACCCATTCGAAGGTGATGGCCTGGGTCGCCTTCGACCGCGCGATCAAGAGTGCCGAGACTTTCGGACTGGAAGGGCCGATCGAAGAATGGCGCAAGCTGCGCGACGAAATTTGCAACGAGGTGCTCAGCAAAGGCTTTGATCCGGAACTGGGCACGTTCGTTCAGGCCTACGGCACCAAATATCTGGATGCGAGCCTGTTGCTGTTGCCGGCGGTCGGTTTCCTGCCGGTCTCCGACCCGCGCATTGAAGGAACAATCGCCGCGATCGAGCAGCGTCTACTGCGCGACGGTTTCGTGATGCGCTACGATACGGTCGTCGATGACGACGGCCTGCCCCCAGGAGAAGGCGCCTTTCTCGCCTGCAGCTTTTGGCTGGTCGATGTCTTTGTGCTGCAAGGCCGGATGGCCGACGCTGAGCGCCTTTTCCGCCGCCTGATCGCGGTGCGCAACGACCTCGGCCTGCTTAGCGAAGAGTACGATCCGCATCTCCGACGCCAGATCGGCAACTTCCCGCAGGCCTTTTCGCACATGGCGCTGGTTAATGCGGCTTACAACCTGACGCGCCTCGAAAAGCCGGTCGAACAGCGCGCCCAGCAGGAATATGAATCGCCGGAAAAGGCCGCGGAGTAGGGAAGCCACACCGAGATCGTCGCATCTAAAAAATAATGCTCGGATTGCGGATCGACTGATCGCAATCGATCAGGTTCACCTGCTTGGTCTGGATTTTCCAGCCATCCCCGCTGGCAACGAGTCGATGCCCGGCCCAGCCGGCGAGCAATCGGGTCTCGTCGCCCCAGAATTCGCTGATCAGAAAATTCGACCGCAGCATGCGCGCGTCGTCGCTCGCGGTAGCGAAAGCCTCGACATTGGTGATGAGGCGGACGGTGCGCGAGGCCGGCGCTTGCGACCAGGCGAATCCGGTGCGCAGGCGATAAACGCGATCCTCAAGCCGCCGCCGGTCGTCGAACATGATCGCAATCTCCCGGCGCGGGTCGCCGGCATTCGGCGTCGACGGCACCCAATAGACGCATTCGCGCGCGTACATCGCGAGCCAGTCGTCGTAGCGGAGCTGGTCGAGCAGGCGCGCTTCGCGTTCCAGCAGGCGGCGGAATTCGTCGCGTACGACGGGATCGGTCACCGCCAGCGCGTCGTCCTGCCAATCGGTGAAATTCGCGATCAATTCGCGATAAAGCGTGTCGCTGACATAATACGAACTGCGCGACGGATCGCGCGCCGCTTGCGCACTCACGTTATGGTTCCCGCTGAATGGCGAACGGCGTGCGGCTTTTCATCAGCCGCTTCCATTCCTTGAAATGCTCGCGCATGAAAGCTTCGTCGGTCGCCGGCGCGGTGATCGAGCCGTCCGCGGCGGTCTTGATCCGATCCGGCACGCCCAGGCCTCGATTCATGTAGACCCATTCGTCCTCTACCGCCATCAGGCCGCGCTGGATCTGCTCGAAATTGGCGATGTCGTCGACTTCGCCGAAATTTGGAAAGCCCTCCTGGGTGCGCATGCGCAGCGCATTGATGTCGGTGACGGCCTCTTCGCCGAGGCTGCCGTCTTCGTCGACGATCATGGTGCCGTACCAGATGGCGTTGGTCTCCTCGACGCTCACCGGCTCGAACACCTGGATGTGGTTGCCGAGCAGCGACAGGTTCGGAAATACATTAATGTTCACCGGCTCGGAGCCGGCGAGATCGAGCAGCGCGAAGGCGCGATCGCCGTAGCGTTCGATGAACTCCGCCTCGTAATGCTCCATGCCGGGATGCGCGCTTTCCAGCGCCCATAAGCCCCCGGGCCGCTTTTCCAGGTTCGGCCGCTTGTCCTTGAAGTGATTGCCGCGGCCGGTATAGCGCATATACATCGCCTGGGTGTCGGGCGAGTTGCGGTAATAGGCCATGCCCTTGGCGTTCTCGCCGGCAAAGCGATTCTCGGTCTCCAGCAGGGAGCGATGCGAATAGGCCACGTGATAGCCGTCGCATGAATTGTCGTAGGCGAGCTTCCAGTTGCCTTTGTAGCGGAAGCGGTTCGCCTCGCAGACCACGACCTTGCCGCCGGGATTGCGATCGAGCCATTCGTCGATCACGTTCGCGATCGGACCCAGATGCTCCGTGAGCGGCAACGCTTCCAGATTGAGCGTGCCGAAGATAAAGCCGCGATAGGACTCGACGCGCGGCACCTGCGCCAGATTGTATTTCGGATCGCGCAGATCGGCGGCGTAGCCTTCCGGCCAGGGAACGCCGCGCAACCGGCCGTTATTGAGGAAATTCCAGCCGTGATACGGGCACTGGAAGGATTTGCTGTTGCCTTTGTCCCAGCGGCACAAGGTGGTGCCGCGATGCGTGCAGCGATTGTACAGCGCGCGGATTTTGCCCTCAGCGTCGCGCACGATGATGAGCGGGCGCAAACCCAGCCGCCGCGTGATGAAGTCGTTGACCTTCGGGATTTCGCTTTCGTGCGCGAGGTAGGTCCAGGTGCCGCCGAAAATGCGCGTCATCTCGGCTTCGAAAATCGCCGGATCGGTGTAGATCAGGCGATGCGCCTTGTCCTCTTGCACCAGATAGTCCCAGTCGTACAGCGCCGTGCCGCCGACGCCGGCCGGTGATGGGTTGATTTTCTCAAGCGCCGTCATGATGCACTCCGTCTATCGTATTGCGGCAATTCGCAGCGCGTGGCGATTCAAAAGAAATCGAAATATTCATTCTGCTCCCATTCGCTCGGCTCGTCGCCTGGCGCGGCTCCGGCTTCCTGCAGCGAGCGTGCATACCTGTCGGCTTCGCTGCGCTTGAGCTTGATGAAGTAATCCACAAAGGTATCGCCCAGCGTGCGGCGGAACAACGGCTCCCGGTCAAGGGCGTCAAGCGCTTCCGGCAGGGTCTTTGGCAGCATCGGTCGCTCTGCTCCATAGGGCTCATCGCTTGGCGGCGGCAAAGGGGCATTGCTCTCGATTCCCGCCAATCCGCCGATGATTTGCGAAAGAATGTAGAGATAAGGATTGGCGGCGGGTTCCCCGATCCGGTTTTCCAGCCGGGTGGCCGGGTCGTTCGGCCCGCCCAGAACGCGGATCATCGCGCCGCGATGATCGTAAGCCCAGGCGGCACGATCGGGCGCAAGCGAGTTCGGACGGAAACGGCGGTAGCCGTTGACCGTCGGCGTCGCAAAGACCGTCGCCGGCGCAGCATGTTGCAGAAGACCCGCGAGATAGGCTTGGCCGAGCGGTGAAAGAACGTCTGCGGCCGTTTGCGGTGTGAACAAGTTGCGGCCGCTGGACACGTCCGTCAGCGACTGATGCAGATGCCAGCCGCTCGAATAGTATCCTTTCAGCGCGGGCCGGCACATGAAGGTCGCGAAATAACCGAGGCGGCGGCAGATTTGCCGCGTCGCGGTGCGGAACAGCAGCACATTGTCTGCGGCTTCGAGGGCGGTTCGCGGCGCGAAGGTGCATTCGACCTGTCCCGGGCCCCATTCGTTCTCGATCGATCTCAGGTCCAGCCCGAGTGCCTCAAACGCGCGGCCCAGCGCATCGAACACCGGCTGCATCAGGTCCATGTTCGATTCTGAATGATAATGATAGCCGGGCTCGACCGGTATTGTATTGATCGGTCGGCCGCGGATGCCGGGCGCGCCGATATTGTCCGCGCCGAGACGATCGTCGGCTAGCCGCAGCAAATACCATTCGATCTCCGGGCCGACGATGCTGGCATAGCCGCGCTCGGAGAGACCGCGAAGCGCCTTGCGCAGAAGTTGACGCGGAGAGAAATGAAACGGTCTGCCGTCGTTGAAATATTCATCGCCCAGGATCCAGCCGACGCCGGGCGCCCAGGGCAATACGCGGAATGTGGATGGATCGGCGACGAGGGTGAGATTAGGCGAGCCGGTCATCTCGTCGAGACCCATTCCGCCGCCGCGCGTGAACGAGGCGAAAACGCGCGCGCCGGCGGAATCGAGCGTCGTGGTGGCGACACCGATATTGTAGCCGCTTTTCAGCGCCGCAAGGAACGCGGGTATGGTCAGTGTTTTCGCGCGCGAATAGCCGTGCGTATCGCCCCAAGCCAGTCTGACGAAATGCAGCTTTTCGGCCTCGGCGCGCCGCGCGATCTCGGCGGCGAGGCGCTGTTGTTGGTCGCTCCACAGGCCATGCTGTTCGATGAACGTCGCTCGCTCGGCTTTTGTCATCACGCAGGAAAACGTCAGGAGGGCGTTACGCCACATGCTGCTAGCACGCCTCGCCGCTCCGTTCCACGCGGGCAATGCCTGGCGGCGCGGCTTAGCCGCGGTTCAGCAATTTCAGCATGAGATTGGTGAGACGGCCAAACGGCGGATAGAGCAAGCGCGTCCCGCTGAGGCGGCTCTGCAGGAAAACGCCCTTGCGGTGCGAGAAGGTCTGGAAGCCGAATTCGCCGTGATAAGCGCCGATGCCGGACGGACCGATACCGCCGAACGGCAGATTCTCCGCGGCGAAATGAAATAAAGTCCCGTTGACGGTGGCGCCGCCGGAGACGGTCCGGTGCAACACCTCGTCGCGCTTTACGGTATCGGCGCCGAAATAGTAGAGCGCGAGCGGACGCGGATGTCCGTTCACGTAGTCGATGGCCTCATCGAGGCTGCGATAGGTCTTGACCGGCAGCACCGGTCCGAAGATCTCTTCGCGCATCACGGACAGGTCGTCGCCCGGCTCGATCAGCAAGGTCGGCGGCAACTTCCGCGCTTCTTCCGGCAAAGCGTCATGGGCCGGGTTGATCTCGATGACGCGCACACCCCTGGCCTTGGCTTCGGCGACATAGTACGCGACGCGCCGGTAATGGCGCTCATTGATGATCGACGTGTAGTCAGGATTCTGCGCCAGCGTCGGGTAGAATTTGCGCGTCGTCTCCGTCGCCAGTGAGACGAACTCGTCGAGCCGTTGCGCGGGGAGAAGGACATAATCCGGCGCGATGCAGGTCTGGCCGGCATTCAAGAGCTTGCCGTGCACGATGCTTTCAGCAGCGCTCGGCAGCACCGCATCCTCGCCGATGATGCAGGGCGATTTGCCGCCGAGCTCGAGCGTCACCGGCGTGAGATTTTCCGCAGCCGCTTGCATGACCAGCCGTCCGACCGCCGTCGAGCCGGTATAGAACAGATGGTCGAAGGGCAGGCGTGCGAACGCTTGGCCGGTCTCCGGTCCGCCGACGATGGTGGCTACCTGCTCGGGCGGAAACAGAGCGGCGAGCAGTTCCGCCAGGAAGTCCGACGTGCGCGGCGTCAATTCTGACGGCTTCAATATCACGCGGTTGCCTGCGGCAAGCGCGGCGACGAGCGGCACGATGGCGAGGTTGAACGGGTAATTCCACGGACTGATGATGCCGACCACGCCGACCGGCTGGTAAAGGATGCGGGCGCCGGCGGGCATCAGCTCGAAGCCGACCGCGACCCGTTTCGGCCGCATCCAACGGGGAAGATGACGCAGCGTGTGCCGAATCGCCGATTGCGCCGGAAAGACCTCGCCGAGTTCCGTTTCGTGACGCGAACGGTGACCGAAGTCCGCCGAAATCGCCGCCGACAGGCGGTCGCCGCTGCGGCCGATCGCGTCAGCGAGCTTTTTCAGATCGGCGCGCCGTTCTTGCAGAGATGGCGCGCCGGCGCGCAGAAAAGCCACGCGTTGCGCATCGAAGATGGCGCGCATGTCGGCTGAGATGGGGCGCATTTCGTTCATGGCCGAGGTTCCCTTGGATAGTCGCGCTACGTTCGCGCCGATTTGCAGTCTCAAAAATCGCGGCAAAGGAGCTTAACTTAGGCTCGATCCAGTGGGCGGCCTTTGTCAATTCGCATCGGGTTACGCGGGCCTCCGGGGCGGTCGTTGCAGTGCACAAAGAATGCTGGCGCTGACCGTTATGGATTGTTTTCCGGGTGTCAGATTGCAGGGCGTCGCGCTCTCCTCCTCGCCCCTCCATCGCACTGCATCATCAATATTGGTGAATTCTTCGGCTAAGCCAAGGTTGCTGATTTTGTTTGCATCGATTGTTTAATCATTGCGCAACCACAGAGTGCGGATCATAGTGCTTATAACGACCGGACGCGCCGGAAATTAAGCTTCCGGCGAGGAACCACGGGCATAAATCGGTTGAGCTCAAGGGAGAAATTGTATGTGCAAGAGCATGGCAGCGATCGCAGGCCTGACCGCGATCTTGTCGTTGGGATCGCTGATCCCGGCCTATGCCGGAGGCGGAGCAACAAGCGCGCCGTCGAAGTACAGCAACGCGGCCCAGACCCAATATCAATGGCGCACGCAACACACCAGCTACACGATCACCGAATTTTCTTCGTCTTCAGCCAAGTCGGCGCCGAAGCGCTGAGCTGAAGATCGGCCGGCGGATCAACGAGGCTGCTGCGGCTCCGCGCGTTCTGAATACACAGCCGGCGCGGGGCGTTTACGTTCACCAACGGTCAAGCCGTCGCGCGCGTTATTACCTCGCATCGAATTGACTTGGGCAACCCAGCTCCGCACGGTCGGGAAAATATCCGGCAGCAGCGCATCGACTTCGGCTTTGGTCATTCCCGGCCGGATGCGCGGATCATAGAGGATGTTGAGCAGGTACTGATCGTAGACGTCGAAGAAGCCCATTTGCACATTGTCATTGAACATCGTCCAGGGCACCGAGCTGTCGTCGTTGATCAGCCCCATCGATTGCAGCAATTCTTCGTAGGCACAGTCATAAAACTGAAATTCATCGGCATCGACCGGCAGGATGACCTCGGCGCGCCGAATGCGATAGCTCTCGTCCTTGGCGATTCCCGACAAACATTGCGGATGGAGCGACTGTTGAATTTTCTTGGCCGCGCTCTCTCCATAGCGGGAGCGGATGGTGTGCGCGAAATCGCGCGCCCGCACCAGAAAAACCACGATATTGGCGTCCTTGCGATCGGACGTCACCGCCAGATCGAGATGATCGACCCGGGCGCGAATGTCTTCGACGATCGCCGCAATGTCGGCAGTCCGCGCAGGCGAGCCGTGATTGTCGACAAACACGCGGACGGGTTCGTCGAATTTGCGGATGCGCTCGTCGCGGCGGCCGAATTGCAGTTCGGCGCCGAACGCGGTCTTGAAAAGCCCGTCCTTGATTTCCTCGTTGCTGAAACTTGTGCGCTCGGCCGCGCGCCGCGTGCTGATGGCGTCATTCTCGGCTTGCGCGGACAAGGCTCCGCCAATCGTAATCGCTGCCGTCAGGGTGGCCGCCGCGATCGAACACGCCGAGCTGAGATATTTGCGCCGCATTGAACCGGCCCTTCGAGCGCTGGAACGCGCGTCTTGAATATGCCGATCGCCGCATATGAATTCGATGCGAGTTGCCTAGGCTTGTCATAAGAAAAAAATATCCGCGGAGGCTGCTTGGCGCGGTTCTGCCTATTGGCGTTGCATTTCTGTTTCTTTTATGGGCGCGGCCGGCGGCGCAGCAATCCGACAATGCCGTTCGGCGCCAGCATGGCGAAGCCGACCAGCAAGACACCCACGACCATGAGATTGATCTCCGACGAGATCGTTACCGTCGCCACCTGCTGCACGGTCGCAAGCAGCACGGCGCCGATCAGCGGGCCGAGCCAGGTCGTCGTTCCGCCGATCATGGCCATGGCGATGGTGTTGACGGCATAGGAAAGATTGAACGTCGAGGCAGGCTCGAGGAAGCTGACATAATAGGGAAGCGGCGCGCCGGCCATTCCCATGAGCGCGCCGCTGAGCCCAGTGGCGATGAGCTTGAGCCGCAAAGTGGGCACGCCGGTCGCCTCGGCCGCGGTCTCGTCGTCGCGGATGGCGGTGAAGCCATAACCCAGCCAAGACCGCTCCACCGCGCGGGCCACCACCACGGCAACCGCCGCAACGATCAGCATCAGCAAAAACAAATATTCGATATAGCTGCCGAACCACGGCCCGCGTTTCGGATGCAGCAGATAGGCGCCGGAAGAGCCGCCGACATAATCCCAGTTAGTAATGAAGGTCTCGGTGACGACGGCCAGTGCGAGCGTGGCAATGGCAAAGAAGATACCCTTGAGCCGCAGCGTCAAATAACCCATGCCGATTCCGACCAGGCCGGAGACGATTGCGGCGGCGGGAATCGTCGCCGGCAGCGGCAACTTCCATGCGATTTCGAGCGCGACCGTGGTGTAGGCGCCAAGCGCAAAAAACGCGGAGACGCCGAGATTCATGTAACCGGTATAGCCGCCCAGGATGTTCCAGGCGCTCGCCAGCACGACGTATTGCAGAACCACGTAGCCGGCGAAGAAGAGATAATCGATGTTGAGCCAGGCGGCGATGCCGAACACGATGGCGGCGAAGCCGGCGGCTGCGGCGACAAAACGCCAATTCGTCATGGCGCGTCAGCTCCGCCCGAACAAGCCGGAGGGCCGCCAGGCCAGCGTTGCCAGGAGCACGCCGAACGCGACGGCCGGCGACCATGACGCGCCGATGAAAATGGTGGAGAGATTTTCGACCAATCCCAGCGAGACTGCTGCGACGATCGTGCCGGGCAGGCTGCCGAGACCGCCGAACACGCAGATCGCGAACACGCGTCCGATGAATTCGCGGCCGACCGCCGGCTGCAGCGGTTCGATGACGATGATGAAGGCGCCGGCCAATGCGGCGCTGGCGCAGGCAATACCGAAGGCGATGCGCTTGATGCGCACCGGCGAGACCGCGACCAGCCGCAGCGCGAACGGATCCTGCGCCACCGCGACGATCGCGCGCCCGATAAATGTCTTTTTCAGATATAGCTCGAGCGCGAGCAGCATCAGAATCGAGCCGGCAAACGGCACCGCCAGCCGCAGCGGCAGCGCGACGGCCCCGAAATTCCAAGTCGTGGTGATGTAGGGAGCGTGGACGTAGCGGAAGTCGACGCCGAACAGCATGATCATCGCCACTTCGGCAATGAACATCAGGCCGAAGAAGAAGGCGAGCCCGCGCATGGCGTCGTCGCCGCGCCGCTCGAAGAAATGATGATAAAGCTGATAGAGCAGCATGCCGGCGCCATAAAAAATCGGCGTCAGCAACAAGCCGCAGAGGATTGGGTCGATGTTGAAGGCGCGATTGAGAACGAGAACGGCATAAGCGCCGACGACAGCAAAGGTCGGATGCGCGATGTTGACGATATCGAGCAGGCCGAAGGCGACGGTCGCGCCCACGCTCAGCGCCGCATAGAAGCCGCCCATCAGCAAGCCGGCGATCACCGCGTTGACGAGAAGCGGGTAGGTTATCGTCATGGCGTGGCGCCTGGTCCTGATGTGCCGATAACGGATCGGCCCGCGCCGTCGTAACGCAGCGCGAGCCGATGCCGCATGCTCGTTATGCCTTTAGCGTCGGGCATCCTCGAACGATAGCAGCTCGCCGCTCTTGTATTCGGCTGGCGAAACGACGACCACTTTGTCCGTGCCCTTGAATTGCTCGATGTCGTTGCCTTTGACGTTCTGGAATTGCGCCGCCAGCATGCGCGGCTGCGCCCACTCGCCGCTTTCGCCGAACTTCACGTCGCCGATGATGGTCTTGAAAGTGGTGGCGTGAATGTACGGACCGAGCTTATCGCCGGCGGTGCTCTTGGTGGCCTCGACCGCCTGGCCGAGGACTTGCAACTCGGCATAGGCCCAAGGAGCGGCGTAGTAGCCGATCGGGTCGACGCCTGCGGCCTTGGCCCGCTCCTGATAGCGCTTAACGAAGTCCATGACGCCCGGATACTGCATCTTCGGCGCGGGCAGCCAGATGTTGAAATTGACGAAGCCGTTGAGTTGCTCGCCGAGCAGCCCTTCGGCGTCGGTTGTCTGCAATCCGGTCATGCCGCCGCCGACGATCTTCGCTTTCAGGCCGACCTCGTTGATCGCGCGCACGATCGCGATCGATTGCCCGGGCTGCGTTCCGATGGCGACGATGTCCGGATTGGTTGCCTGGATCTGCCGAACCACCGTCGTCAGATCGGTCATGCTGGGCGGGAAGCCTTGATCATAGACGGTTTGCAGGCCCGCAGCGGCTGCCGCCGTCTTGACGCCGTTCTTGATGGACTGGCCGAATTCCATTTCGGGATAGACGGCAGCAACCGTCTTCGGCTTGGGGTTAAGCGTCATCGCCGCATCGAAGAACGGCTGCATGATCGCGAGGGCGGGTTTCTCGCCGGCGGGGAAGATGCCGAAATACTTATCGTATTTGAACTTGGCATTGTTGGCCAAGCCGAAGAAGCCCATCAGCACCATGTCGTGCTGCATGGCGATCGGTATCGTCGAGGCGATGATCGGCGTGGCGTAACCGCTGATGATCAGATCGACCTTGTCGAGATCGATCAGCTTGGCATAGAGCGCCGGCACGTTGGCCGGGTTGCTCTGATCGTCATAGTGGATGAGCTTGACTTGGCGTCCCAGCAGGCCGCCCTTGGCGTTGACGTCCTCGGCCCAGATGGTCATTGCCAGCAGCGCCGATTTTCCGGTGCCGGCGAGCGGGCCGGTTTCCGCCATGCCGAAGCCGATTTTGAGCGGCTCCTCGGCGGCAGCCGGCAGGCTCGCGGCCGCCATGCTGAGCGCTGCGAGCGTGGCCAGCACGGCCGCACGAAAGCCGCCGGCGCCGGTAGCGCGTGTTCGTCGTTGCATCATCGGAAACCTCCCATGGTTCAGGTATTGGTCTTATTCGCTGCCTGACCGTGCAGCTTGCGGAGTTCGGTCTTCAGCACCTTGCCATAATTGTTCTTCGGCAGGACTTCGAGAAACACATAGTCGCGCGGCCGCTTGAAGCGCGCGATGGCGGACAGGCAGAGCGTGTCCAATTCCTCGGCCGAGATCTTTTGCTCCGGCCGCGCCACGACGCAGGCCACGACCTCCTCGCCCCAATCCGCATGCGGGCGTCCGATCACGGACACTTCGAACACGCCCGGATGCCGCAGCAAAACCTCTTCGACCTCGCGCGGATAGATGTTGCTGCCGCCGCTGATGATCAGGTCCTTGGAGCGGTCTTTCAGGGTCAGGAAGCCTTCGTCGTCGAACGCGCCCATATCGCCGGTGTGCAGCCAGCCGCCGCGCAAAGTCTCCGCGCTCGCCTGCGGATTGCGCCAATAGCCGGTCATCACTACGTCGCCGCGCACCAGCACTTCGCCGACTTCGCCGGCGGCGACATCGCGGTCTTTTTCGTCGGTGACACGCACTTCCACATTGGTGCGGGGCAGGCCCACCGATCCCATGATCTCGCGCCAGCGCGGCCGCGCGCGGTCGGCGTGCAGCTCTTTCGACAGCGCCGTGATGGTCATCGGCACTTCGCCCTGGCCGTAGATCTGCGCGAATTTCGGGCCGAGCAAATCAAGGCCGCGCAGCAGCGTTTCGAAATGCATCGGCGCGCCGCCATAGATGATCGTACGCAAACCAGAGTGATCGGCGGCGGCAAAGGGCGCGTTGTTGATCAAGCGGCTGACCATGGTCGGCGCCGCGAAGAAACTGACATCGCCGTGGACCGCCAAAAGTTCGGCGATCTCTTCCGGCTCAAAGCCTGCACTTTCGGGAATGACGGTCTTTGCTCCCATCGCGACATGCGGCAAGCCGTAGCAGCCGGAGCCGTGCGACATCGGCGCGGCGTGGAGGACGCTATCGCGCGGTCCGACCGGCTCGATCTCGGCAAAATAGGCGAGCGTCTGCGCCATCATGATGCCGTGCGTGAGCATGGCGCCTTTCGGCCGGCCCGTTGTGCCGCTGGTGTAAAAAAGCCAGGCGAGATCGCTCGGCCGGCGCGGCACGATGTCGATGCCGTCGCCCTGACAAAGTTGCCGCCACTCGCTGGAGCCGGTTGTGATGCTGCGGCCGTGCGGCGCGACGTCCTCCGCCCGGTCGGGGCTCGCCAGCGTCAGCGCCGCCTCCGTATTGCCGATAATGTAGCCGAACTCATCGCTGTGCAGCTTAGCATTCATCGGCACGGCAACGAGGCCCGCATGCCAGATGGCAAACAGCGCTTCGAGAAATTCCGGCCGGTTGGTCATGGCGATTGCGACGCGATCCTCAGGCTTGCACAGGGCGCGCAAGTTGGCGGCGAGAGCCCGCGAGCGCGCCGCCCATTGCCGATAGGTCGCGTAGGTCGCGCCGCCGCATGCGATCGCCGGACGATCCGGCGCGGCGCGCCCCCATTTCTCGACCCAGGCCGCCAGATTCATCGCGCGCTGCCGGTCTTGCTCACGGTGCAGGCTTGCCGTCGATCAGCACCGCAGCCAGCACGCAGGGTTTGCCGCTGCGATTGACCCAGGCATGATTGGTGCCGCGCTGCACGATGCAATCGCCGGCATGCAGTTCGACCTCGCCTTCCTCCATCAGCATGTGCATCGAGCCGGAGATCACCACCAGATAATCGATCGAGTCGGTCTTGTGCATGGTCGGGTGCTTGGCGGAATCTTCGGCGCTCGGCTTATGGGTGCTGCCGAGCTGGCCGAACGTGGCGCCGGCATCGATCTTGGTCCCGGCGCTTTCCGGCGGAATCTCCACCACGCGGAAAATGGTGCCGGAAGGCGTGGGATCGTGCCGCATCGGCCGCAGCGAGCGGTCCGCGGAGCCGGCATTGCTCACCGGCATTTCATCGGTGACCCAGATCTCGGTGACGCCGGCGCCCGGCCAGCCTTTGAGCGGGTTCACATTCGGCGCGTGATCGTCGAACAGGATCACGGCCTTGCCGGCGGCATTGTGTCCGGTGACGACCCGGCGGATCTTCTGCAGCATAGTCTCCTCCCGCTGATAGTTTAGCCGCGTACGATGCGATTGCGCAGTACGCCGATTTTTTCGACTTCGAGCTCGACGACTTCGCCCGGCTCCACATAGCGCCCGATTTCCAGGCCGGAGCCGTTGCCGACCGTGCCGGAGCAGAAGAGCTCGCCCGGGTAGATGGTCTCGTCGCGGGTCACGAAGGCGATGCAGTCCTCGTATTTCCAGCCCATCTCGCGCGAATTGCCGCGGCCGCGCTCCTCCCCGTTCACGCGCACGATCATTTCCAAGGCGTAGGGATCGGGGATTTCGTCGGCGGTGACGATGCACGGACCGATCGGATTGGAATTGTCGAAATCCTTGCCCTTGCCCGGGCCGAGACTGGAGAGCATCTCCTGGCTCTGCTCGTCACGCGCGGACAGATCGTTGAAGATGGTGTAGCCGAAGATGTACTCGCGGGCTTTGTCCTTCGGGATGTTGCGGCCCGTCTTGCCGATCACGCTGGCGAACTCGAGCTCGTAGTCGATGGTTTTGGAATAGGCCGGCCAAGTCACCTCTTGATCGGTGCCACAGACGGCAAAGCGGCTCGGCTTATAAAAGCTCGGCCGCTCGTACCAGACCTTCGGAACATTATAAGTGCCGGCCGCTTCCATCTCGCGCAGCGCTTTCTCCGGATCGGGCGATGCCGCCGCCCGCACGCTGCGCAGGCGCGTGAAAGCTTGAATAAGATGCTTCTCGAAGCAAAGAAAATCGCGCATCTGCGCCGGCGCCGGCAGCGGCGCCAGGAGCTTCACCGCGGCGGTCTCGACCACGCCGCGTCCGCTCCGCTGCGCATCCGCAACGATCTCGCGGGCGCGGTCGAGCGCAGGGGCGCCGCCTTCGATCAGCGCCTGCATGTTCGCGAAGGCAGTATCGGCCTCACCGCCCGCAGCCGCGAAATCCACGATCCGGCGGTCGTTGTCTATGAGGGCGCCGACGCGCTGCGCGCCCGCGGCGGCGAAGGTGACGAGCCTCATGCGTCCTCCCGATCGATCGCCGGCGGCGATCCGCGGTGAATGGTTCTTGGTCAATCGTTTTATTCTATTTCATAGAATGTTGAAATTGAGCTAGAGTCAAGCTCACCGCTTCGGAAGCAGCGGCGACGCTGTCCCTCCGCTGCGGGAATGGAGCTTGCATGAAGGCGAAAAGCGCTTCGGCGCCGAAACCGCGGCGGAATGCGCCAAAGCGCAAAGCGGCGGGGCGCGGCGAACCCGGCGCGGCGCGGCGCGGCGACACGACCCGGCTCTCGATCCTCGACGCAGCAGAGCGGAGTTTTGCCGAAAGCAGCTTCGATGGCGTCTCGCTGCGCACGATCACCGAACGCGCGGGAGTAGATCTGGCGCTCGCCAACTATCACTTCGGCACCAAGGAAAATCTTTTACACGAAGTGATCGCACGGCGGGCGCGCATCGTTCACGACGAGCGGGTCGAGGCGCTCGAACTGGCCCGGCAGCAGGCGGGCAGCCGGTCGCCTTCCATCGAGGCGATCGTGTCGGCGTTTCTCGCGCCGATGCTGCGGCGCCTGGCCAACGGCGATGCCGGCTGGCGGCACTATGCCAGTCTCGTTTCGCAACTGGACGTGCTGCCGAAGTTCACGGCGCTGGCGAGCGGGGTGCTCGATCCCACCGCGCTGCATTTCATCAACGCATTGCGGCTCGCCATGCCGAAAGCGCCGGAGCCCTCGGTCTATTGGGGCTACATGTTTCTGCTTGGCACAATGGTTCAAGTGATATCGGCGACCGGACGCATCGAGCGACTGTCTCGCGGGCTCTGCCGCTCGGACGATGTCGATGCGGCATTGCGCGAGCTTGTGCCTTTCGTCAGCGGGGGATTGCGGGCCTTGGAGCATGATCCGGAAAAAGCCCGCCCTCGGACTTGATCCGAGGGTGGAAGCCGGTTTTCCGAAAAGATCGCGCTCCACCAATCTGGGAGCGCCATCCCGATAGGCGTGACGGTTTAGGCCCGGCGGCAATGAGCCTTCCGCGCGCTGTGCGATTTGCGCAAAACGCTTGGTGCCTGAACAGGTTCAGCCGAATAAATTTTGACATTTTCCTCTAATAGTCTGGTGGGCCATCGGGATTGATAGTGCGCAGGTGAATCCAAGGAGGCTATCGTGGGTCTCATCGATGTTCTCAACGGAATGCAGAATGGACCGCGCGGAGCGCGCGGTTCCGCAGGATCGAGCGGCGGGGGCATGTCGCCTCTCACCATGGCGATCCTCGGCCTGCTCGCCTACAAGGCGCTGAAAAGCTTCACCGGCCAATCGGGTACGGCTGCGTCTGCGCCTGGTGCCCCTGCACCCGGAGCCCCCGCGCCGACCCAAGCTGGCGGCGGAGGGGGCCTGGGCGATATCCTCAAGAACGTGCTTGGCGGCGAGCCGGCGCCGACCCAGCCCGGCAGCCCTGGCGCCGGCGGTTTGAACGACATTCTCAAAGGTGGACTCGGCGGTTTGCTTGCCGGCGGCGCTGCGGGAACCGTGCTGAGCGGTGGTCTCAACGATCTCCTGAAGCAGCTACAGCAAGCAGGTCAGGGCGACGTCGCCAAGTCCTGGGTCGGCACCGGGCCGAACAAAACGATCTCGCCGAACGATCTGGCAAGCGCTCTCGGCGCCGACCAGGTCAATGCGTTGTCGGCGCATTCCGGCCTGCCGCAGAACGATCTGCTTGAGGGCCTGAGCCAGTATTTGCCCCAGGTGGTCGATCACTTGACGCCGGATGGGCGGATACCGACGGACCAGGAAATTTCGCGCTCGTTCTAACCGAAAGTCGGGCGCGAAGCGCCTCCTCAGCGACCCGCTCGTTTGCCCGGGCGCCGGTTATATCTCGGCCTGAAGCCGCGCCGTGTGTCGGCCGCGGATGTTTGTTTATTTGTGGTGATGCTTCAAATATTCGTGCAGCGACGCGGAGCCGGTCTCCGCCAGCAAAGTCTTGAGCATCATGTCTTTGCGGCGGCCCTGCGCGAAGCTTGGGCCATACTCCTTGCGTAAAGCGGCGACTTTGGTATTCCCGTGCTTGCGCTCGATCCGTCCGCTTTTGTCGCGATGACGTTGGTCGAGGCCTTTTCTCGATTTTGCCATGGTCGTTTCCCCGTCAGGCAATTCGTGGGCCGTCTCGATGGCGGCGAGGAACACGATATCGATGTCCGCATGAATTGCAATTTGAAGTGTCGGACGCCGTAGCAGAAAGAAGCTTGGAGGAAATCAATGACACGCGCGTTCTCCGCGACCTTGGCTCTGCTGACGGCTATTGGTTTATTTGCAGTCACAGCGAAAGAATCGCATGTCATGAGCAAAGAGCCGCGCTTCCCGCAATTGACCATGGAGCAACTCACCGAGGCACAAAAGCCGCTGGCCGAGGAGATCATGAAGGTCTCCAGCGTCGGCCTGGGCGGACCCTATAATCCGCTGCTGCGCAGCCCCCTTCTCGGTCAGCGGATGTTCGATCTGCTCCACTACCTGCGCTGGGAAACCTCGGTGCCGCTGAAGCTCAATGAGTTTGCCATCCTGATCGTCGGCCGGCAGTGGCGCTCGCAGGTGGAGTGGTTCGCGCATGCGCCGCTTGCCGTCAAAGCCGGGCTGTCGCCGGATATCGTTGCGGATTTGAAAGCCGGCAAACGTCCGTCGAACATGCCGCCGGAAGAGGCGGCCGTGTATGACTTCGTCACCGAGCTGACGACCAATCACGCCGTCTCCGACGAGACATTCGATCGCGCCAAAAAGCTTCTCGGCGAGCAGCAGGTGGTCGATTTGACGACGGTCGCCGGCACGTACCTATCGATTGCCATGCTCTTGGCGATGAGCGAAGAGAGTGTGCCGCCGGGCAAGGAATTGCCGTTCAAGCCGGGCGAGCCTTGAGGCGGCGGGTCTGACGGAAATGACGGAATCACGGATTCGCGACCTCGGTACGAAGTCGCATCTCGATGCGCTCTTGACCACCGTCGGGCCGGTGGCCGGGCTGCGCGTGATCGATATCGGCTGCGGCGAGGGGCGCATGGCGCGTACCTTGGCCGATTTGGGAGCCGATGTGACCGGCTATGATCCGTTTATCGAGGAGACGGAGAAAACGGCGCTAGGCGCCGGCAGCTTCCGTCTGGCGCGTGCGGCGGCCGACGCCGTTCCCGAGCCGGATCAAGCGGCCGATCTCGTCCTCTTCATTTTCTCGCTTCACCATGTACCGGGCGGCAAGCTTCCAGGCGCGCTCGCGGAGGCGCGCCGGATCTTGCGGCCATCGGGCCGTCTTTATGTCGCCGAGCCGTTGGCGCAAGGGCCGCATCAATACGTTATGGAATTGTTCCACGACGAGACGGCGGTGCGGAAAGCGGCGGCCGAGGCGCTTGCGCATTTCGCGCGGCCGCGTTTCGGCGTCGACGACGTGTCGACTTACGCGGAGGCGCGGCGCTATTCCCACTTCGATGTCTTTGCCGAACGCATGATCGCCAATATGCGGTTCAACGGCTACAGCAAGGAAGCCGTTCTGGCGCCGGCGGTGCGGCGCCGTTTCGACGAGACTTATGCCGCCAACGGCGGCAAGTTCGATCAGCCGGTGCGCATCGATTGCTTCGGCCCGGCGTCCTGATCCGAGCTGATAGTGCCGGCAACAGGCTTTTGAAGCTTGGATGACGAACCATGGGAAAAGATCGCCTTACGGCATTCAGTGACGGCGTCATCGCGATCATCATCACCATCATGGTGCTGGAACTGCATGTGCCGCACGGCAGCGACCCGTCGGCGCTCGCCGCCATCGCCCCGAGCTTTCTGACCTACGTCTTGAGCTTCATTTACGTGGGCATTTATTGGAACAACCACCATCACCTTCTGCATACCGTGACGCGCGTCGATGGGCTCATTCTCTGGACCAACTTGCATCTCTTGTTCTGGCTCTCGATCATTCCGGTGGCGACAGCCTGGATGGGGCAAAATCTCGGCGCCCCGCTGCCGACGGCGACTTACGGCGCGGCGCTGTTGATGCCGGCCATCGCTTACATGCTGCTGCAGCGGGCCATCATCCACCGGCACGGGAAGCAATCGCTACTGGCCGAAGCCCTCGGCTCCGACCTCAAGGGCAAGATATCGCCGATCCTCTATGTTGCCGGCACGGCCCTCGCGTTCGTCAATCCGTGGATCTCGATCGCCCTTTATGTGCTGGTCGCCGTCATCTGGCTGGTGCCTGACCGGCGCATCGAGAAGATCGTCGGGCGGGAATAGTCGCGGCTTTCAGACGCCGCAGAAGCGCTGGCTGCCGCACGCGCCAGAACGGCGAGCAAGACAGTTAGCTCCTCCCGAAACGTGTGCCCAAGAGCAAAACGGCGGGAGGATTTCTCCTCCCGCCGTTCGTAGCTAGCAGCGCACCAGCACGTTGCTGAACTGCCAAGGATCGTCGCGATCGACCTCGTCGGGGAACAATCCGCCGCGGCCGTCGGCCGGCGTCCAATCGGTGTAGCGTCCGATCACCGGCCCGAGATAGGGCCGCTGGACTTCCAGGCAACGGCGGAAGTCCAGTTCGTCGGCCTCGACAATGCCGCGGTCGGGATTTTCCAGCATCCACACAATGCCGGCGAGCACCGCCGAGGTGACCTGCAGCCCGGTCGCGTTCTGATAGGGCGCAAGCGCGCGGGTCTCTTCGACCGAAAGCTGCGAGCCATACCAATAGGCGTTCTTGGCGTGGCCGTAGAGCAGCACGCCCAGCTCGTCGATGCCGTCGACGATGTCGCCTTCGTGGAGAATTTTCCAGTCCGCCTGCATCTGCCAGGCGGCTCCGGCCATCTCGTGCAGCGACAAGACGGCGTCGTCGCACGGATGATAGGCGTAGTGGCAGGTCGGCCGGTAAACGACCTTGTCGTTCTCGCGCAGCGTGAAGAAGTCAGCGATCGAGATCGATTCGTTGTGCGTCACCAGGAACGCATGCTGCGCCTGCGCCGTCGGCGTCCATGAGCGCACGCGCGTGCCGGCTCCGGGCTGTGTCAGATAGATGGCGGCGTCGCAGCCGAAATCGTGCTTGCGGCCGTTCGGCGGCAGGGCCTTTTCGTGAGTACCCCAGCCGAGTTCCGCCGGCTGCAGCCCTTCCGAGCAGAAGCCTTCGACCGACCAGGTGTTGACAAAGATCCCGCGCGGCTTTGGGTCGCGCGCGCGCTGAGTGTCGCGCTCGGCGATGTGGATGCCTTTGACGCCGGCGCGGTGCATCAGCCGCGCCCAGTCCTCGCGCGTCTTCGGTTGGTCGAACTTCAGGCCAAGCTCGGTAGCGACGTCGAGCAGCGCCTGCTTGACGAACCACGACACCATGCCGGGATTGGCCCCGCAGCAGCTCACGGCGGTGGTGCCGCCCGGCCGCCGCCGGCGCAGATCGAGCAGACTTTCGCGCAGCGCATAGTTCGAACGCTGCGAGATCGACCGATTGCGATCGGTATAGAGGCCGGGCCAGGGCTCGACCACGGTATCGATGTAGAACGCGTCGATATCCTTGGCGAACGCCATCAGTTCGACCGACGAGGTGTCGATCGAAAGGTTGACGATCATCCCGCGCCCGGGCCCAGCCGTGAGGAGCGGGGTGAGCACGTCACGATAATTGTCCTTGGTGATCGCGGCATGGACGAACGTGAGCTTGCGCTCATCGAGCAAGCGGCGGTCCTCATCGTCCGGCGCGATCACGACGAATTTGCTGCGGTCAAAGCCGATGTGCCGTTCGATCAGCGGCAGCGTTCCGCGGCCGATCGAGCCGAAGCCGATCATGACGATCGGACCGTCGAAGCGGGCGTGCAGGGGCCAGGCGGTGGTGGTTTTGGTCATGGCGTTCATGTTCGTGGTTCCCAAATTTCGGACCATAGTCAAGCTGCGTGACGGGCGGATGCCGCGTCGCGGATGAGTCCGGCAACGAGCACGTCGAGACTCGGCGCCGGCGTCAGGCGACCGGTTGCGCCGATCAGCCCGCGCGCACCCTCGAGCGCGTCCGGCGCGAGCTCGCAAGCGAGCAGGCGGTCGCGCTCATACGGGCCCGGCAGCCACAGCGCGCCGGTCCTTTCGGCCGAGAAGCCGAAGCGCCCGTAATAGGCGGCGTCGCCGACCAGCAGTACGGCGCCGTGCTTGCGGCGTCGCGCGGCCGTCATCGCACGGCGCATCAAAACGCCGCCGATGCCGCGGCAGCGCTGGCTTTCGTCGACCGCCAGTGGGCCGAGCAGCACCGCCGGCCGGCCGGGGCCGGCGCAAATGTCCCACAGGCGCACCGTGCCGACGATGGCGCCGCCACGCTCGGCAACGAACGAAAGTCCGGCCGACGGCTCACGGCCTTCGCGCAGGCGCTCGGCGGTCTTCTGGAAGCGCGACGGACCCCACACGCGATCGAGCAGATGCTCGCGCGCACCGATATCGAAAGGCATTTCATTGCGGATCGTCACCATGGCCCACTCCTGTTCCCCCTTATCCGTCCCGCTCGCGGGCGAGGATCGGGAAGGGGGCTCTTCGGTTCGAGCAGGGTTGATGATGGGAGCCGGCGGTAACCGGCTCCCGGCGAAAACGATTTGGCGTGGAAGCGCGATCCTAGATGTGGAACGTCTTCAGCGGCGCGAAGCCGTTGAAGGCCACGGCCGAGTAGGTCGCCGTATAGGCGCCGGTGCCTTCGATCAGCAGCTTGTCGCCGATCTCAAGGCTCACCGGCAGCGGGTACGGCACCTTCTCGTACAGCACGTCGGCCGAATCGCAGGTCGGGCCGGCGAGCACGCAGGGCCCGAGCTCGCCGTCGCGGGGCGTGCGGATCGGGTAACGGATCGATTCGTCCATCGTTTCGGCGAGACCGCCGAATTTGCCGATATCGAGATAGACCCAACGCACGTCGTCGTTCTCGCTCTTCTTGGAGACGAGCACGACCTCGGCCTCGATCACGCCGGCGTTGCCGACCATGCCGCGGCCCGGCTCGATGATGGTTTCCGGAATGCGGTTGCCGAAATGCCGCCGCAGCGCGCGGAAGATCGCCGAGCCGTAGGTTTTCACCGTCGGCACGTTCTTGAGATACTTGGTCGGGAATCCGCCGCCCAAATTAACCATCGACAGCGTCATGCCGCGCTCGCCGCAGTCACGGAACACCGCCGCCGCCGAGGCGAGCGCGCGGTCCCATGCATGCGGGTTGCGCTGCTGCGACCCGACATGAAACGAGATGCCATAAGCCTCGAGGCCGAGACGGTGGGCGTGCTCGAGCACGTCGACTGCCATGGCCGGCTCGCAGCCGAACTTGCGCGACAGCGGCCACTCCGCGCCGACGCAATCGGAGAGGATGCGGCAAAACACGCGGCTGCCGGGGGCGGCGCGGGCGATTTTCTCGACCTCTGCCTGGCAATCGACCGCGTAGAGGCGCACGCCGAGCGCGTAGGCGCGCGCGATGTCGCGCTCCTTCTTGATGGTGTTGCCATAGGAGATGCGGTCCGCCGTCGCGCCGGCGGCGAGCGCCATCTCGATCTCGGAGATCGAGGCGGTGTCGAAGCAGGAGCCCAGCCCGGCGAGCAGCGACAGCACTTCCGGCGCCGGATTGGCCTTCACGGCGTAGAACACGCGCGTGTCGGGCAGCGCCTTGGCGAAGTTGAGATAGTTCTCGCGGACAATGTCGAGGTCGACGACCAGGCACGGCCCGTCGTCTTGACGATTACGCAGAAAATCGCGGATGCGCGCGGTCATGAGCGCTCTCCTCACCAGGTTCAATGAGCCTCGCGGCTCGGATTGAAGTTCGGGCGAACGGGTTCGCCCGGCGTCAGCGGGTAAGGGTCGACGCCTAGCCGTGCGGTGGAGACACGGTACGCAGGCGGCGGGCTCTACACCCGAGATGCTGCCTTGGCTTGGAGCGGGAAATCCCGTTCCGCACGGCCGGCAAGGATTGAACAAGCCTCT
>Ga0187781_10000212_pt1 | contig 41450 bp, 31 predicted proteins | sample 0715_SJ02_MP02_2_FD_132447 | JGI IMG/M metagenome (GOLD analysis project Ga0187781, IMG submission 132447) | Tropical peat soil microbial communities from peatlands in Department of Meta, Colombia - 0715_SJ02_MP02_20_MG | ecosystem: Environmental > Terrestrial > Soil > Wetlands > Peat | place... | reverse complement strand
TTGAACGCGCGATGCAACCAGGGCGCCTGCGGGTAATGCACATCGTAGATTTTCCACTCCGTGCGCACGGTTTCAGCCGGCATCCCGCCCGACAATTGCAGGCGCAACTGGTCCGCTTCCGCCGCCAGAATTTCGGTAATCGCCTCTCGCGCCTCCGGCCCGATGCCGTGGCGTTCGAGCTCCACGGAAAGAACGCGCGCGAGCTCGGCGATCGCTTCCTGCTTGGCGCGAATCCGCGTGGAGTCGGCTCGCGCAAGCTGATAGCTGTTCGCCTCGTGGTAGCGGTAATTAGTGAGCGCCTGGGGAAGCACGCAGCCTCCGGCGAGCGCCGAAGCAAGCGTAAAAAGGTATTCGTCCGCCTGGATTCGCAGCGCCTGCGGAACGGGGCCGATTCGGCGCAGCAATTCCGCGCGAATCGTCATTCGGCTGGTCCCTAGAAAACTCCTCCGCAGGCGGAAAAGCCGCGCGCCCTCTCTCGTATTCGCCTGAAATCGAAATCCCTCGCGGAGAATTTCATCCTCCTGCCTCCCGTCTCGGTGGACGATTACGATCCCGTGTCCGACGATTCCGACCGCGGAATCGGCCGCCATCGCTTTCGCCACGCGCGTGAGCTTGTTGCGCGCCCACCAGTCGTCGCCATCGAGGAACGCCACAAGCTCTCCGCGTGCTTCCGAAACGCCGGCATTGAACGCCGACGCCTGGCCGCCGTTCGCTTTCCGCAGCAATCGCACCCGCGGCTCGAATTTGCGCACAAGATCCGGCGTGCGGTCGGTTGAGCCGTCGTCCACAACCAGAATTTCCATTTCCGCCGCAGGAAAATCCTGCTCCATCACGCTCACAATCGCCTCTTCGATGAAGCGCTCGTGGTTGTAGGTGTCAACCAGGACCGTAACTTTGGGGCTCGCCATGTCAGGCGCTCGAATCCACAACGAAGGATTTTCCCGCCGGCGTTCTCTGTCGCGCCAGGCAATAGAGGTACAGCCCTTTGTACTGCCGCAGCCGCAGATAAGGCATCGCGATGGCCGCCGCCGGTACGAGTGCGAGATTTTTCCATCGCACCAATCGCTCAGTGAGCTTGCGTCGCGGGCTCTCCGCAAGCCGCTTCATCGCGGATTCCATCTGTTGCGGCTCCATCGCGGCCAGGTCCGCCATCATTGGTGCAGGTTCACCGGCCACGCGAGACGCCATCCCCGTGCGCAGTCCCATGCTCAAGACACCCGCCGCGCGCCGCACATTGAGCGGTTCTTCCTTCATCGAAAGCACTTCAAAACCGTGGCGCACAAGAAAATTCTCGAGCGCCCGCGGGCGCCAGCGCGTCAAGTGGTTCGGCGGGTAATCGAGCGTCTCCATTCCTTTCTGCCAGCGGTTCCGGTTCGGAACGCTCAGCGCGATGAATCCGCCGGAAGCGAGACACTCCGTGGCCGCCGCCAAGAACCCCTTCGGATTTTCCTGGTGCTCGAGAACTTCGAAAAAAGTGACCACATCAAATTTTTCATGCTCGTGCGACGCGCCAAATTCCTCGGGCCGCATCGCGAATACATTCGCCAGGCGATACCGATCGCGCGCGAATTGCACCGCGTTCCGGTTCATCTCGATCCCGGTGACATCGAACCCCGCATCGCGCGCTGCTGCGAGAAAATTCCCAGTGCCGCAGCCCAGATCCAATAGCCGCCCACTTTTCGGCGCCTTCGGGTCGCTCAAAAAAAACCGATGGCCGGGCTCGAGCGGCATCTCCGTCTGATCGCGCCCCTGATAAGCCCGCTCGTACCACGCTGCGTCCGGCATCGACACCGGATGCCAAAAATGCAGATCGCAATTCCTGCAGCCGTAAAGCGACGCCGCGTGAAAAACTTCGAGCGGCACACCCTCGGCCGGATGGTCGCAGGCGGGACAAATCCCTGCTCGCTCAGACTGCGCAGCGCCTATTAAATCCGCGCTCGCTGCCATGGGACGCGCGGCGTTCATTTCAATTCGTCGCTCCTCGAAAATACTGCGCAAGCCTCCGCGCCTGCGGCCGGACGCTCTCCACTTTGTCGAGATGCTTGTGCCCGAGAATGAGAGCCGCGAATGCCGTGAACCAACTGTAGGCAAGATGCCGCCGCGTCATCACCGAGGCGTAAGTCTTCGGGAATTCGGCGAGATAGGAAAATAGGCGTGTCCTGCCCGGAGGATTCAGCTTGAAGATGTCGGACTCCTGCAGCAGTTGCCACTGTTTGAAGTAGGCCCGAATTTCCGGGTCCGGCAACGCCCACCCGTTTTCCCGGAGCCAGGCCTGCATCCCTTCGATCAGGGCCTGGCGCGTGGCGATTCGCCGCTCGAGCACCGAGCGGTCGATGTTCTCGCCCTCGGAAAACCAGAGATTCTGGCCGTGCACCCGATTCCGGTTCAAACATTCGGGGATGGCTTTCACCTTCCCCAAGAAAATTGCCAGCCCCACGAGGTAAGCATCCGCTTGAATGGCCAGCGCCGCCGGAATCGGCATCAAGCGATCGAGAGCCTCTCTGGAAAACGCAATCGCGGACGTGGGGCTGATGCTGTAGGAGAGGAGTTTGCGGAAGTCGCCGGGAATCGCGCCCGAGACCTCGGTGAAAAATCCGCTGGTGGTTTGATCCGTTTGGGAATTCCAGAAGCAATAGTTGTGGTAAACCATCGCGAGCTGCGGGTCCCTTTGGAACTCCTCGGCCACGCGCGAAAGTTTTCCCGGCAGCCACACATCGTCGCCATCGAGAAACGCGATCACTTTGCCGCGCGCCTGCTGAAAACCAAAATTCAACGCGGAAGCTTGCCCGCCGTTCGGTTTGTAGCAATAACGGACGTCCCCCCCGAATTTCGCCACGCGTTCCGGCGTGTCGTCGGTCGAGCCGTCGTCAACCACCAGTATTTCCATCTGCTCTCCAGGGAAATCTTGGGCCAAGACGCTGCGGATCGCATCGGTGATGAAATCGCCTTGATTGAAGCAGTCGATCAATACTGTGACCAAGATTTCTCGCATAGCATTCGAACTCTCAGCACTCGGTCGAATCGGGTTTCCTCGTTGTCACTCAGTTGCTCCCCACTTTTCTACCGGATCAACCGGGGAAAATCCGTCGCGCCGTCAGTGGGCTTCCTTCCGTAGGCGAGGGTGGACCAATAGCCGACATCTCGCAATTCGTGCTTGATTATGTCGTCCCAGGCCCTCAGCACTTCCGGCCAGGATGGCTCGACATCATGGAACGCAAGGATTCCACCCGGTGCGACATGGGGAAGGAATCCGAAATAGTCCGCCAAAACGTCATCGTAACGATGCGATCCGTCCACAAAAAGCAGGTGGATGGATTTGTTCCAGCTTTTGGCTATCTCCGTGCTCGACCCGACGACGGGCTGGACATATTTTGACAAGCCGAGGCGTCGAATATTGCGGTCGAATTCATCAAAAAAGCGCCGATCGCGGAAGTCCCATTCATTTCCATCAAATGTGTCCACCGCAAACACACGCTTCCGGGTCCCTCGGCAACCGAATGCCAAGCAACTGGTGGAACGCCCCTTGAAACTTCCGATCTCCACAATGTTTGCCCCGTCGGGCAGAGCGCGGGCCTGTTTGAATAGCCATTTTTCCTGGTCGTCCATCAGAAGTCCTTCAATGGAGTTGATTTGCGGCCAAAGCCTTCGAAATTCCCGCTCAGCCGGGTCGAGTTCTCTCCCGATTCTGCGAACCGCCCGTGTTGCGAGTTCGCCTAGATAGGAGGCTCGCATCATCCGCCTGCCTTGTCCTCGGCCAATAGCGAATCCACGCCCGCTGAAATCTCAAATTGATCGGGCATGTTCAGAATTCCGTTCCATTGGTCAAACGCGCTCTGGTAGTTCTCCGTAGCCACAATCATTTCTGGCACACAGTGCCACCAGTCCACCAGGTCCCCGTCGTCATAAAGGGTTGTAAGCCACTCGTAACGCCCGGGACGGAGCGGCAGCATCGGGAAGGTGTGCGAAAGGTGGTGCTCCCCCCGCTCGAGTTTGAATTTTTCAGTAGCCCAGGCCCAAATCAGCTGGCGGTTGCAGTCGTAGAGCGCGATTCCATGAATCGCGATCGGGATAGGCGTCCGCACGTCCACGGTGATGGTGATTGTCACGGGTCCGAGGTCCGTCAAGGTATGAGCGTCGTCCACGGTGGGTCTTGAAATCTCCCATCGGAGATAGCGCGCCTTTGTGGAATTGCCCACGGGCTGTCGGTCACGGGTGGGCTCGCTGCGGTTCGCGGCGGCTTCGTAGGCGCTGACGACTTCGTGACTCCCACCCACCATCCTCACGCGGCCGTCATCGAGCCAGTACACGCGTTCACAGAGACGCCGGATCTGATTCAATTGGTGGCTGACGAAAACGATGGTGCGCCCGCTCTTCGAGACTTCTTCCATTTTCCCGAGGCACTTTTTTTGAAAGTTGATGTCGCCCACGGCCAGGACTTCATCCACGAGCAATATTTCCGGCTCCAGATGCGCTGCGACGGCGAATGCGAGCCGCATCTGCATGCCGCTGCTGTAATGCTTGAGCGGCGTATCGAGAAACCGCTCGACTTCGGAAAAGGCCACAATTTCGTCGAACTTCCGGTCGATCTCGATCTTTTTCATCCCCAAAATCGCGCCGCTCAAATAGACATTCTCCCGCCCCGTCAATTCCGGATGGAACCCGGTGCCGACTTCGAGCAAGCTCCCCACGCGTCCGCGGATTTCGGCGTACCCCTCGGTCGGCCGTGTAATTCGCGCGAGCAGCTTCAGCAGCGTCGTCTTTCCCGCGCCGTTGCGCCCGATCAGGCCCACCACTTCCCCTTGTTCCACGTCGAGTGAGACATCGCGCAACGCCCAGATGTGCTCGGGCGCAGCGCCATTGCCACGGCGGAAGGGGGCCGTGAACACGCGTGTGAGCACGTCGCGGAGCGCGAGATACCGCTCGCGCGTGCCAACGCGATAGCGCTTGCCCAGCCCACGAACTTGAATCACCGCTTCGCTCATCGTCTAGACCACGTCGGCGATCGTTGTCTCCATTTTCTGAAAGTACGCGACGGCGCTCACGAGGACGACAATCACCACTCCCGCCGAAACGAACACCAGCCGCCCCGGCGGCTGCCCATGCCCCGTGAGCGACCATCGAAAGCCCTCGATAACTCCTGCCATCGGATTCAATCCATACAGCCAAGCCCATTTGGGCCATTTCGCCGCCACCAATGAGCTCGGGTACACCACCGGCGAAGCGAACATCCAGAATTGCACCAGGAAAGGCACCACGTAGCGCACGTCGCGGTAGATGGCGTTCATCGCCGCAAGCCACAGCCCCACGCCGAACGCCGTCAGCACCGCCAGCAGCAAGAATGCCGGAACCCAAAGCGCCGCCGCCGTGGGCCGAATTCCGTAGTAAATCATCATCGCCGCAAACATCAGGAACGAGACTCCAAAGTCCACAAGCCCGGAGAGGACCGACGAGAGCGGCAGCGCCAGGCGCGGGAAATAGACTTTCGTGATCAACCGCTGGTTTTCGACGATCGTGTTCGTGGCATTCTGCAGCGCCGCGGCAAAATACATCCAGGGAAGCAGCGCGGCGTAATAGAAGATGGGATAGGGCAATCCTTCCGACGGGATGTGGGCCAGCTTTCCAAAAAACAGGCTGAAGATGAGCATCGTGAGGAACGGCTGCAAGACCGCCCAGGCCGCGCCGATCGCGGTTTGCTTATAGCGAATTTTGATATCCCGCCAGACGAAGAAATAAAGCAGCTCGCGATATTCCTTCAATTCGGCGAACGGAATCTCCCACCAGCGGGTGCGCGGCTCGATGCGCAGCACTGCCGGTCCCGGCGCCGCCGCGTGCCGCACCGCCGTAGCGCTGCTCATTTCGTTCCCTCGCTTGGCTGTGATTTGAGCTGGTTCACGTCTTCTTCTTCAATGTGGCCCATCATCTGCTGCCGGCGCGCGAAATAAGCTTTCAAGCTTTGACCTGCCTGCACCGGAACCACGACGAATTGATTGTACGCAGCCTCCCGCCACACAATGGGGCCTCGCGCAGGGATCAAATGCGTGCCCCACTGGAAAATCAGCCCCAGATTCCATGCGATCAGCAGGCATGTGCCTCCCCATGCCATCGCGGATGCGCGCTTCTCCTCGGCCACGCGCCCAAGCCAGTCAAAGAAGGCCGTCAGGCCCAAAACGAAGAGCGCCGTCAGCGAAATGAAAAAGCGGTTTCCGAATGAGGAAAGGCCTTGCCAATTTTCGTAGCATCCGATGGCGTAGAGGTACGTCGCGAAAACCGCAATCGAAGACCAACCGAGCACGCGGTTGGCTCTCATCAACAAGAACATTCCCACCACCGAAAGCAGCAGGATGGGCGTCCAACTGAAGAGCCCGTGGTTTGCCGAGAAGCACACCTTCAGCAACGCGGGTGAATTCCAAAACCAGCGCTCGTAGTAACCCGAATAGAAGTAGCTGCCGTAAATAATCTTCTTCGCAATCAAAGTGGGAAGGAACGCGATGACCGTCGCCAACACGAAAAGAACATTCTTTGCTGCCAGATCGAGCTGCGCCCTTCCGCCGGCTCTCCAGTTCTTCACCAACGCGGCGACGGACTCGCCGCCTGGAAGGATCAGCAGGATCGCGTTCGGGTAGTACACGTTGATCATCAGGCCGGCGATTGCGCCAAGCAGCAGCCACTGCTTCCAGCTTCGCGCGTCCAGAGTCCGGTCCCAATACCAGGCAAACAGGGCCACGGCAAAAGCGGAGTGAGCATGGGACCACGATGGATTGAAGTACATGTACACCGGCAGAGAACTCGCAAACCATACGCCGATCGTTCCCAGGAAAGCCCATCGTTCCGGCAGGTATTTTCGCGCCAGGCGGAATGAAATCCACAGAGCCAAAAAGCCATAGAGTGCGGTGCCCAGCGCCATCGTCAAAATGTAAGGACGCGAATAACCATCCGCGGCGATGTTTCCGCCCAGGGCGTCGTACGCGATCACGCCGAGATGCGTCACCGCAAGCAATGGAAGCCATAGAATCGCGGGTCCGATGGAGAAATGATTGTCGAGATGCCCGGTCGAAGTGTAAGCATTCGGCAGAATGTGGCCTTCCGGGTCGGTCCTGCCCATTCGAAAACTCGTGTTGGCCGCCAGCCAATCTTTTTCGAAATTCAAGCTATGCTCAATCAGCAAGGCCCGCGCATAGGCGTAATACCCCACGCCATCTCCTCGCACCCACGGATTCACCATCGGCAGCGTGAACAGGAACAGAACCACTAACATCCTTTCGTAATTCGTGAGCCTGGGCAATGGCGCTCTTCCTCAGACGGCTCGGACTTCCGCGCTTCGGGGAAAGGCCCCACGATTCCGCCGTTCATTCTGGGATGCCGGTCTTGCGTTCAAAGTAACTGCCTTGTTGCCGAATATTTAAGTTCAACCGCTTCAAACCAAGAAAGCGTAGCGCCATAACATCACCTGGCTGATCACCGAAAGCGCCCCCAAAGCAAAGACACGCCCGCGATCCGGCCGCGGCAAAAGCGAAAACGCAATCAGACCAAGAAACGGCGCGATTTGAAGAACGTAGCGATCATAGAGTGGAATATTTCCTCCCACCCCCATCTGTTCGCCGATAAAGAAAAGCGACGTCAACAATGCGAATAAGAAAGGCGGTGTGGAGATCACAACGTTTCGTTCTGCCCACAGCAATCGGCCCAAGGCGATCGCGTTGTAAATCGTCACCGCCCCCATCAACCCCAGAAAGACACCTTCGCCCCCAGGCACTCGCGAAGCCGCCCAAGCGGCCGACCTCACTGGCCCGGGCTGCAGGAACGCCGAGCCGAAATGCGCGGCCGCAATTCCCCCGACGAACGCCACCGACAAACCCACCCAGCGCGCGCGGCCCTTCAATTGAAACATCCCGCGGAACGTAAGGGGAACCAGATAGAGCCCGCAATAGAATGCGGTGATGACCGGCCGGGACAGGTTCAACCCCACATCCGCCTTCCAGATCATGTGGTACGACGTGCCGGTCGCCATCCCCGGGCTCGAGAGTCCGTGCCACACGCTCATGAGCAGCACCACCGGGATCGCCGCCATGGCCAGCGAAAGAACGAAACAAAGCCGCCACTTCGGCCCTCGGTCTTTCCCGCTGTTCGTTCGGCGAAATTCGAAAAGGCCCAATAGCGCTGCCGCAGCGAGAAGCGCCAGGTTGTACTGCCTGCAAATCGCCGCCAGACCCAAAGACAAACCTCCCAGCAGCCCAAGAATCATCGTGCCGGCGGTCAAGCGCGCCCGGGATGCGAATTCTGTCCATGCGAGCGCTCCCAACAGCGCAAATAAGAGCCCTGGTCCTTCTGTAAGCACTGTCGCGCTTGCCTCCACGGCATGCGGAAATACCAGTGAAGTCAGCAGAGCGCCGTGCCAAAGCTCAGGAAACTTGCTGTACCGGGCTCCCACAAGCACTCCGACCGCGAGCAAGACCCAGCTCAGGAAAGCTCCGATTCGAGCATCGCGCAATTCTTCGCCGCCCAATAAGCGTACGGCGGCAGCCATCCAGAGAAAGCTGCCGGGACCGGGCGGATTTCGATGGGCCAGCAAGGTCGCACGCGTGAGTCCTTGAGTCGCGTATTGGTGAACGTCGAATATGTTGTAGGAATCGTCGTACACGGGCCGGTTCACAAGGGCGATAAACAGAAGAGCCGAAATCGTATTGAGAGCAAGGATAAGCAGAATGAATCGAAGGAGATTCGGTGACGCTTTCCGAATCCCGGCAGCCGAACTCCGAATATTCGAATCGAGGTCCGCCGTCGTAGCACCCGGTGCAACCTGAACCGCGCTCATGAATATGTTGCCAATCGCCAACTCATCATCTATCCCGCGCCTTTGCGCTTTTCCCCGGTTGGAGCACAGCCATCAAAGACGTTCCCATAAATGTTTGCGGGATCTTTTCGCACCTCGAAACAACACCCAGCAACCGGTTGACGACGTCGTGTCGCGAGTCAAAGCCTGAAGCGACGATTTCATTTGGGTCGCTCTTTCCCATCAGCCAGAACTTCCGGACAATCAAAGTAGGCAACAGCGGGAAACCCCAGTAACTCCACTCGCACACTTCCAGATTGTTGCGGTCTGCAGCAGCTCGCAACGACCGCGCCGAATAGCGCCGTTCGTGTCCGTTGGCTCGATCGTACGCAGAGTAAAGCCATTGACCCGACGGGACGTTTACCACCAGCCTTCCTCCGGGCGCCAAATGGAATAGGATGGCCCGGAGAAATCGATCTTCCTCCGCGATGTGTTCGAGCACATCGAACAAAAAAATCAAATCGAAGCGTTCCCGAAGCACCGAATCCATTTGGAAAACGTCGTAGCAGCAGATCTTGCTGAGCCGGCTTTGATTTTCTTTCAACGCAAATTCATTCAAGTCGAAGCCGGTGACCGGCTGGCCGTAGGCTTCCTCGATCTGCCGTTGGAGCAATCCATGGCCGCACCCAATCTCCGCCAGTTCCCGGGCGCCCGAGATCAGGTCTCCCGCGAGCCGGCGCAATACTTCGAATCGTCTCCGCACCCAGAAATGATCGACGGCGGAGATCTCGAACCAACGGTCCGCCATGCTCACCGCGGCTGGGGGCGAGAGGTACACGATTTCTCTCACGGCCGGCGATTCACTGATGGAATTTGTGGAGTACATGGCCGCAGATCCCATGGTTAGCGAACGGCTGACCTGTCCACCATCCGTTCCGAAGTTTGAGAGTCCTGGGAAGCGTCTCGCGCCCCATCCTTGAAACGGCCCGAGATTCTGCCGATCACATAAAGCGGGCGGCCCTTGGTCTCCTCATAGATCCGGCCGACGTATTCTCCGATGACTCCCAGGAAAAATAGGATCGCGCCGGACAGAAATGTCACCGCCACGATCAACGCGGTGAAGCCTTGCGGAGACTTCTGCAGAAAGATCTTTGCATACACCGAATAGAGGGCGTACGCCACCGATAGAGAAATCACTGCGACGCCGAGCAGAGCCGCCGCGCGGATGGGCACGATCGAGAAAGCAAAAATGCCCTCGGCCGCAAGCTTCATTAATCCCATCAGGCTGTACTTGCTCTTTCCCGAATGGCGTTCCGCCCGCTCTACCGGGATGCCCGTCTGGCGGAACCCCACCCAGCTTCGCATGCCCCGCAGATAGCGGTGATGCTCCGGCATCCGTTGCAGTTGGTCGATCACCCGGCGTGAAACCAGCCCGAAATCACCCGCGTCGAGCGGCAGATGAATATCCGAAAGCAGCGACATCATTCGGTAAAAAACGAAATAACCCAGACGCAGCGCCCAGGGCTCCTTGCGCCGAATCCGCTGCGCGTACACGACGTCGTGGCCTTGCAGGTATCGTTCTACGAACTGCGGAATGACTTCGGGGACATCCTGGAGATCCCCGTCCATTACCACGGCGGCATCGCCGGTGACGTGGTCGAGCGCTGCAGAAAGCGCCGCTTGATGCCCGAAATTTCGCGATAGAGAGACAACCAGGATACGGGGGTCTTCCTGCGCCGCTTCATGAAGGATACGAAATGTTCCGTCGCTGCTCCCATCGTCCACGAACACCATTTCGTGCGGCCCCCCTTCGAGGCCGTCCAAAACGCCGCGCAATCGGCGCAGCAGTTCGGGCAGAACCGTCTGCTCATTGTGGACGGGAATCGCCACCGATAGACGAAAAGGCGCACTCATACTCAATTCATACCTTTCGCTTCAAATTCCGCTCGAGAAGTTTTGCAGGGCTCGGACAGAATCCAGCGATTCAATGCGATCCATTTCCCCGCGAACGGCAAGTGCATGATCGCAATTTCGCGCAAGAGAGTGGGAACCCATGCGCGCAGCGGCCAAAGACGTGGCGTGCCTAATCGCTGGCCGCCTGCGCCGCAATTCGATTGCTGGCGGGCGCCATCTCCGGGGCCGGCCGGGTTTGATAGTGCTCCACAATTCCGTCAACGATCTCAATCAGCGGCGTGCTTGGCCGGAATCCGGTCAGCGCTTCCAGCTTCCCAAGCGCCGGCACGCGCCTCGGCATATCCTCGAAGCCGGGCTCGTAAGCCTGATCATAGGGAACGAACGCGATCCGGGAATCGCTCCGGGTCCGTTGCTTCACCAGGCGCGCGAGTTCCTCGATCGTGATTTCCTCATCGGTTCCGATGTTCACCACTTCCCCGATCGCCCGGTCGGTTCGCAGCAGCCGCACAACCGCCTCCACCGTATCCCGCACATCGCAGAAACATCGCGATTGCTGGCCGGTGCCAAACACGGTGATCGGCTTCGCGTCCATTGCCTGCCTCACAAAATTCGGAAGCACCATCCCGTACCGGCCCGTTTGCCTGGGCCCCACGGTGTTGAAGAGCCGGGCGATCACCACCGGCTGCTTTCGTTCCTTCCAGTACGATAGCGCAAGGAACTCATCCAGCGCCTTCGACGCGGCGTAACTCCACCTCCCCTTGGTCGTGGGCCCCAGGACCAAATCCGCATCCTCGTGGAACGGCACCTTCTCGCTCTTTCCGTACACCTCCGAAGTGGAGGCGAGGAACACCGGCTTTTTCTTTTTCGACGCGGCGTCAAGCACCAGCTGAGTTCCGTGCACATTCGTTTCGAGCGTCCGCACCGGACTTTCGACAATCAGCCGCACTCCCACGGCGGCCGCCAGGTGCACGACGATATCGGCTTCGTCCACCCATTCCGCCAGCACGTGCCTGTCCTGGATGGAATCAAATTTGTAATGGAATCGCGGCTGGGACTTGAGGTGCCGGATATTCTCCACGCTTCCCGTGGAGAGATCATCCAGGACAAATACTTCCTCGCCGCGCCCGAGCAAGGCTTCGGCCAGGTGCGAACCGATGAACCCTGCTCCTCCCGTGATTAAGTAACGCAAGTTGCCTCCCTAGCTCGATTCGTCATGCGGCTCATCCGCGCCGCTGGGAAATTGCGATCGCTTTCCAACATCCTCGCCGTATCCGTATCCGTAGGCATACGGGTAGTAGCGGTAGGAGTAGTAGTAGTCGGGCGCGCTTGAATCGACTGCGTTCAAAACCACTCCGAGCATCCGGCACTTCACGGCGTTCAGCAGGTCACGCGTGCGGGTGAATGCTTCTTTCGGCGTTTCTCCGCTGCGGACAACTAGCAGCACTCCATCCGCGAGCGCGGAGAGAATCACGGCGTCCGTCGCTGCCATAATCGGCGGCGAATCGACCACTACAAATTTGTATCGCCGGCGCAATTCCAAGAACGCCTCGCGCATGCGATGAGAAGAAAGCAGGTCCGCCGGGCTGGGCGGCACAGGCCCCGTCACCAGCGCTTCCAAATTCTTGATCGTCGGATGCGGGAAAATGATTTCATCCAGAGTCGAAACTCCCGCGAGGTAAGAGCTCAGGCCGGTCTCTTTGCTGGTGGTGAGGTTCAGGGCGCGGCGCACTCCCGGCTTGCGAAGGTCGGAGTCCAACAGTAGGGTGCGGTCGCCCAGTTGCGCCAGGGTCACTCCCAGGTTCACGGCCGCGGTCGTCTTGCCCTCGCGCGGCAATGCGCTCGTCACCAGAATCACTTGCGGCGGATGTTCCGCTTGAGAAAGCAGCAGCGACGTTCGGAGCGCGCGGAACGCCTCGGAGATTTGCGATTTCGGCTGGATGTACGAAAGCAACTCGACGCGCGGGCCGGAAGCGGTAGCCGCGGGCGGCGTTTCTCCCGTGAGCCGCGCCAATCGCCGCGGGTGGTGGCCGTTCAGCCCCGGCAGCGCCGGTACCACGGCCAGCGAAGGAAGGCCCGTCAGCGTCTCTACGTCATCGGGTGATTTCACGGTGTTGTCGAGATACTCGCGGAAAAGCGCCAGCCCCACGCCGCCCACAAGGCCCACGAGGATCGCCAGCAGAATGTTTCGCGTCTTTTGCGGGCGCGCCGGACTTGTCGGAGTCAGTGCGGGGTCCACCACGCGGATGTTGCTCGTGCGCAGGCCGGCGGTGATCCCGGCCTCCTTCAGCTTTTGCAGCAGTCCGTCGTAGAGCTGCTTGTTTGCTTCCGCGTCGTGTTGGAGGATGTGGTACTGCACGAGCTTTTCTGCCAGGTCGTTGGCTTCCGCTTTCTGCTTGTCGAGCGCCTGGGAAAGCAATTGTTCCCGTTGCCGCGCGGTTTCGAAATCCTCGCGGACCCCTTCGATCATCGTTTGCCGCGCCTTTTCCAGGTCTTCGTCCACTTCCTTTTGCTGCGCGGCGATCCGCTGCACCCGGGGGAAGTTCGGGCCGTACTGATTCACCGCTTCGGCGTAGGACTGGGCGAGTTCCGATCTTCGCTTGTTCAAGTCTTGCATCACCGAATTTTCCCGAACTCCGGGCAGCGCATCCACGTTGCCGGAGACAGCCATGCGGTAGAGGGCTTCTTTCTCCGCCACCGCCGTTTGCGCTTCGGTCACGGATTTGCTCAGCTCTCCCAGCTTTTGCGTGGTGATGTCCTGTTTTTCATCGATCTGCCAGATTTGATTTTTCCGCTCGTACGCAATCCGGGCATCTTCCGATTTCTCCACCTTCATCCGCAGCTCTTCGAGTTCGGCCGAAAGCCAGTTCGATGCCTGCGTGGTTGCGTCGTACTTGCTCCGGAAATTTTGCTCGATGAAATTCTGCAGATGCCCGTTCACCACTTGCGCCACAAGCTGCGGGTTTTCTCCCTCGAATTGCACTTCAATCAGCCGGCTGTTCGGCACCCTCTTCACGCTCAGCCGCCCCAGGAATGCTCCCAGGATCGCCGGCCGTTTCGAGCCGGGGCCTCCGTGCACCCACGGCAGGGGCGCGCTGATTCCCGTGCCTCCGAACTCCGGGTACCTGGCCAGGTCGAGCGACTTGATCGTTTGCAGCGCCAGCGTTTCGCTCTGGAGAATTTTCGTCTGCGTCTCGATGTAATTTTCCATATCCATGAATTCGTCGTACGAGTTCAGCCCCTGCAACCCCAGCGGATTCTGAGACTCTTTGTCCACTTCCACGCGCGCCGCGGCCAGGTAAATCGGCTTCATCTTGAAAGAAGCAATCGTCACCACGGTCACCACTGTCAGCATGAACGTCAGCACCAGCCACTGGTGTTTCCGCAGGATGATGAAGTAATCGAGCAGGTGCGGCTCGCGCGGCGCCTGGTCCCAGGCGAGCACCGACGGCGCAGGCATCACCGCCAGCGAATCCGTCCCTCTCCGCTCTCTCGATGAAATTCTCGACGCTTCTTCCATCCGTCTCCGTTCCGCGCGCGCCGCTCAGTAATTGCCGGTCCTGAAAATCGCCACGGCCGTGCCGACGCTCACAGCTGCTTCCGCTCCACGGGCCAGCACTTTCTTCCCCGTGCTGTCCGGGATATACAGGATGTCGTCCGCCTTCATGGCCAGATCTTCCGTCCGGTTCTTGGAAATCTGCTTGATGTGCACGTGAATTTCGTCTCGTTTGCCGGTGCTCGGGTTCATCCGGAACAAGACTGAGTCATCGGCCTTGGCAAAGCCGTTCAGCCCGTGCGCCAGCGCCACTGCTTTCAGGACGGTAATTTGCTCGCCGTGCCCCTGCACCACGTATCCTCCCGGCTGCGAGATTCCCGCGCCGAGAACGTACACAATCCCTGCCCGCGGCACGCTCACCACGTCTCCGCCGAAAATTTGAATGTTGTAAGCGGAGTTTCCGGTTTCGAGCAGGTCCTGCAACTGAATCGTGATCGTCTGCGTGTCGCCGCCTCCGGTCGTCACGAGCTGGTCTCCGGGGTTGGAGGTTTCCTTCGCCAACGGACGTGTAATCATGATGATGCTTCCGGCGGTGTCGGCGATCCCGCCCGCTGCCGCCAACACTTCCAGCAGCGTCGTCGGCTTGATGATCTGATACACCATCGGGTGCACCACCGCCCCCACCACCGAAACCGGCTGGCTGTTCTGCTCCTTCACCAGGACGGACACCTGCGGATGCGACACCAATCCGTTTTCGAGCAGCAGTTTCTCGAGCTCGCGTTCGATTTGGTAAGGAGTGAGTCCGGCGGCTTGAATTCTTCCCGGAATGAGCGGGAATCCGATCGCGCCCGTATCGGTCACTCGCGTTTCGCGCGTGAGTTCCGGGACATCGAACACTTCAATGTGCAGGAGGTCCCCCACGCCGACAGGAGTATCCGCCGGGTGGGCATTGGCGGCCTTGGCGAGCTGCTGAATTTTTTCGTTCGTTTGCTGCGGAGTCGCGACCTTTTCCTGGCCGTAGGCGGCCTGCGCGCCCAAGCAAATCAAGAGAAGCCAGTAGGCAGGCTTCGCTTTCAGCCAGTCCGGTACCCCGCGGACTGTTACGCCCATTCGACAGATGACCCCGGAACACTATGTTCTACTCGCCGCGCAGTGTCAACCGCCATATGCTCGTGTTACCAATGGGTGCACCCTTCGCTTTCGCCTCATTTTCCACCGGCGTGGCTCCCTTGACTCCAATCCCTGGGCTTCCAAACACCAATGGCGCCGTCTAATCCAGGTGCCGAATTTCGGCCTTCTGCTACAATCAGCGTTCTTGGAGTGGCAAATTCTCGCCGCACAGGATTCCAGTGCGCACCTTTGGGAGGAATGACCCATGAGCGAAGTTCGCGTTCTCGTTGGCACGCGCAAAGGCGCTTTCATCCTCACGTCCGACGGCAAACGCCAAAACTGGCAGGTCAGCGGCCCCCATTTTGCCGGATGGGAGATTTACCACCTCAAGGGTTCGCCCGTGGACCCCAAACGAATTTACGCTTCGCAATCGAGCGGCTGGTTCGGCCAGTTGCTCCAGCGCTCCGACGATGGCGGCAAGACTTGGAACACTCCGGGTGGCGAAAAGTTGCCCAAGCCCGGCGAATTTCCCACGGGCACGAGCAATAAGTTCGTCTACGACACTTCCGCCGAAACCGGCAAGCCACTCACCACTCATCAGTGGTACGACGGCACGCAGCACCCCTGGGAATTCAAGCGCGTCTGGCATCTCGAACCTTCGCTCACCGATCCCGACACGGTTTACGCGGGCGTCGAGGACGCCGCTCTTTTCCGCACCACCGACGGCGCCCACACCTGGCACGAAGTCTCGGGCCTGCGCGGCCATGGGACCGGCCCCAAATGGCAGCCCGGCGCAGGCGGGCTGTGCCTGCACACGATCATTCTCGATAAAAGCAATCCTCAGCGCATCGTCATCGCCATTTCCGCCGCTGGTTCGTTTCGCACCGATGACGGCGGCAAGACGTGGCGTCCCATCAACAAGGGCCTCCACTCGCCCTACATCCCCGATCCCAATGCCGAAATCGGCCATTGCGTTCATCACGTCGCCATGAATCCATCGCGCCCCAATGTCCTCTTCATGCAAAAACATTGGGACGTCATGCGCAGCGACAACGCCGGCGATTCCTGGCACGAAGTGAGCGGCAATCTCCCCACGGATTTCGGTTTCGCAATTGACGTTCACGCGCACGAGCCCGACACGGTTTACGTTGTGCCGATCAAGAGCGATGGCGAGCACTTCGTGATGGATGGCAAGCTGCGCGTCTATCGCAGCCGATCCGGCGGAAACGAGTGGGAGCCTCTGACGAAGGGCCTCCCGCAGCGCGATTGCTACGTCAACATACTCCGCGACGCGATGGCTGTGGATTCGCTCGACAAATGCGGCATCTACTTCGGCACCACCGGCGGGCAAGTCTATTGCTCGGCCGATGCGGGAGACAATTGGGCGCCGATCGTCCGCGATCTTCCCGCCGTGCTTTCTGTCGAGGTCCAAGCAATCCCATGATCCGCGTTGTTCTCCCGCCGCACCTTCGCGGGCTAGCCAAAGTGAGCGGCGAGGTGGAACTGGAAATCGCGGGCCCGGTCACGCAGCGCTCGGTCGTTGACGCCCTCGAAGCGCGTTATCCCGTGCTGTGCGGCACCATCCGCGATCACGTCACCCAAACACGCCGCCCGTTCCTGCGTTTCTTCGCCTGCGGCGAAGATTTGTCGCACGAGCAACCCGACGCCCCCCTCCCCGCCGCCGTCGCCTCCGGCGCCGAGCCTCTGCTGATCGTCGGCGCCATCGCCGGCGGCTGACCGAACTCCGCTTTTTTGGAGTGCGGCCTGTCCGGAGCGAAGCCGAAGGGCGGCTTGCCTGCCCCGACCTCAGCCGAGGGGACGCCGCTTTGTTAGGGCGAGGCTTGACTCGCCCGGCCAGCCGCATCCCGCGCGGCGAGCCATTTTTGGGCTTGTCCATTGGCCTCAAGGCATCTCGACCGCGACCAAATCCTCCACCGCAGGGTAGTGGGTCAGCTTCCGGTAAACTCGTTTATCGGGAGTCAGCCGGGACGGATGCTTCTCGCAGTACGCGGTCTGAAAGTTATCATGTAGTGAATACGCAGATGAGAAGCGCCTTTCCGCGTCGTGACGAGATCCCGATACGTGGAGCTGACTTTGGCGCTGTTACCCTTTACAGCATCCGCTCGCCCCGGTTCCGACTGTTCCAGTACTCAAACGGACCTGCCGAAAAAACCTACCTTTTTTATGCAACTTGATGGTCATGAGCCGGCCCAACTGCAACTGAGATTGCCGCTAAGTCGTTGGATTTGAAGGGCTCACCATTTGGAGACCAATTTGCATGGATACCCTAGTAACTTTATAGACTTCATCGTAATTGGGGAGGGCTACCCACGTTGAGCGGCGCTAGTCAAGTCAAAAAAGACCTCGGTTGCAACGTCGCGATCATCGGCGGCGGTTTCTCGGGCTCCATGCTGGCCGCTCAGTTACTCCGAATTGCCGGCCGCAACTTCTCCGTCGTGCTCGTCGAACGCGGCCCGGTGCCCGGGCCCGGCTTGGCCTTTGGGACGCAATTCGAAGGGAACTTGCTCAATGTTCCGGCCAAGAACATGAGCGCATATCCGGACGACCCGGATCATTTTTGGAGATGGGCCCAGCGTAACTACAAGCGATCGGTGAAGCCGGACGACTTCCTCCCTCGCGCCCTCTACGGTCAGTACGTCGCGTCACAGTTGAGAGAAGCAGGCCGATCATCGTCCGGCAAATTGCAATGTATTCAAGATGAGGCAACTTCCTTGGCGCGGGTCGATGGCAAGGCAGTGTTACACCTTGCCAGCGGACAAACGGTGGTGGCGGACAAAGTCGTGCTTGCCCTTGGCAATTTCCCTCCGGGTGAACTTTCTCTTGCCGGCAAGACGCCCGATTGCACGCGCTATGTGGCCAACCCTTGGTCCTCCGGCGCATCGCTGGATGTGATTCAGCAGAATGGAGTGCTCCTCGTCGGTTCCGGGCTTACTAGCGTTGATGTGGCAATGGAGCTCCGGGCTCGTGGGTTTCAGGGTGCCATTCACATTCTTTCGCGCAGAGGGTTGCTGCCGCAAAGTCACAAAGCAACAATTTCGTGTCCAACGATTTGGAGTCACAGTTCTCCGCGCACAGTCCGTGGACTCCTCCGGGAAGTTCGCCTCCAGATTCGGACCGCCGAGGCGCGGGGCTCGGATTGGCGCGCCGTAATTGATTCCCTTCGTCCCGTCACGCAGCAAATCTGGCGGACTCTGCCGCAAGCAGAGCAACGCCGCTTTCTGCGGCACGTGCGAGCCTACTGGGACGTGCATCGGCACCGGATTGCGGAGCGCGTCGCGGACCGGCTTGCTTTGGAGGTCCGAAATGGCCGGATCCGCGTGCTTGCTGGAAGAATTACGCAATACCGCGAAGATGCGGATGGCGTGGAAATCACCTATCGGGAACGCAAGAGTGGGGAGAAGGTGGCGCTGCGCGTGGACCGCGTTGTGAATTGTACCGGGCCGGCGATTGATTACCGCCAGGTTGCGAGTCCGCTCCTATCCGATCTTTTGCACAAGAAGCTGGCACGCCCTGATCAGCTTTCCTTGGGGTTGGATGTTTCGAGTGACGGCGCCTTGCTTGATCCGCAAGGCAGACCTTCGGACTTTCTCTACGCGCTGGGCCCCTTGCGCAAGGAAAGCTTGTGGGAAACCACAGCCGTCCCGGAGATTCGAGTCCAAGTTTCACAGATGGCAAAGCTGCTGGCTGGCGATCACCTCGAAGACGCTCTTGCCACAGCCGCGATGGCCACGCCCAAAGTTTCAACTTCCTCATCCTCATTCCGCATTCCGAAGGAGACATCGTATGCCTAAGGCTGCATTACGCGCCGAGCTTTCCATCTTCGATTGGGTCCATGGGCTCGCCCAGATACCCGCTCGTGAATTCGACAACGAGCACATCCCGCGCTACATTTCTGAGCACGCCATAGAACGCTCGTCGCTGGAACCGTTCATCTTCTTCTCTTCCCGGCGTTACACTCGCAATCTGGTCTTCAAAAACAATGTCTTCGAGTGTCTGCTGATTTGCTGGGACATCGGGCAATCCAGTGCGATTCACGACCACAATGGCAAATCGGGCTGGATCTACCTCGTTGACGGCAGACTTTTCGTCCAAAACTACGTCGTCGAAGCGCGCGACATCGTCCACCGTACTTGTCGCCTCATTCCCACAACCACTGCCGAGTTGGCGGGCGGCCATCCCGCTTTTATTGAGAAGGAACAAAACGTGCACAAGGTTTGTAACGTGGCTGGATATGGGCGTCGCGCCATTTCGGTGCACGTCTATCAGCAACCCATGTCGGAGTGCGAAATCTATGCGCTGGAAACCGGCACTTATCAAGTTGTGAGTCTGTCGTACACGAGTGAATATGGGCGGCTCTGTCCAGGTATGAGCCTCGATTAACCCATCGCCGGCACCTGCGGACAATACGTTATTTGATCTCACATGGCTCGGATAACTCTCCATAAATGGTCTTATCACAAGTAACCGACGTTGGCAGCGGTCGGCTAACTCTTGATTAATCGGATTACCGGAAACTGACCCATCATCCACCGCAGAGTACTCTTGCGACCAACGTTTCGACGTGTCATGTCATCTGTGGGGCATCTTGAATGCAGTGAGAATGGCGCAGGGAGGAACGAGGGCATGGCAGGCATGGAGAGCGACGTGGGACAGGGTCAGAATTCAAATGGCAGACTTCGGGGCACCGCCCCTAGCTGCATTTTTCTGGAACGTATTGGCACGTCTGCGCTCATTTTGCCACCCGGAAATCCCGGGAAAAGACCCCCATTCATGCCGATAATGGCTTTCAGACTGATTGACCCGTAAACCTATGAAAACAAACGATCGGACCACTTTCATCCCGACAATTTTTTGAAGTATCAAAAGCCCGAAAGGAGGTTCACACCGAGGCCGTCACATTTAGGGTTTGAAAAACCTACCGGCATCTAGGGCATGCGCTTCACGTCATCTCATAAATGCCGAATTCCAGCGCCGCTGGGAACTTCAGGGGCTGAAGCCCTGCAAAATCGGCAATTCTGATGTCGCGGTCGCCCTTCGGCATTGCTCAGGATAAAAAACCGCGACCTACAAACCGGATCTGTGAGATGGCTTTGCTCTGGTGACATCTCAGCACTGCACGGATGCCGGAGCGACGGCTTTTGGGGAGTGCGGCGGCTCGACGCCGCTTTTTGACCGTGAGCTTGCGCCAGAGGCCAATCAGTCGACCGAGGCTTGACTCGGTCCGTACAACTGACGTGCCTCGAAGGTGGGATGTCAACAAAGCCAGACAGCTTCTAGTCGCACCGCGATCTTGGGGAATCCGGACGCGGGGCCGGCGCTTAAGAAGGGGGCGACAACTCACCTCTGGGCGACGAGATGAGCTTTGTCGAGGGTGTCGCGGATTTTGCGCGCCAGGTCCCGCGGGGAGTAGGGCTTCTGGAGGATGGGACGATCCCGGTGGGCCTCGTTAATCAGGGCGATATCGGCGCTGTAGCCGGTGGCAAACACCACAGGGATGGCCGGCTTCAACTCGCAAATGTGGGAGTACGCGTCGGGCCCGCTCATTTTCGGAAGTACCACATCAAGCACGAGCAGGTCAATTCTATCGCGCTCACGTTCAAATTCGAGAACAGCCGCCTCGCCATCGGGAACCGCCAAAACCGTGTAGCCGAGATTTTTCAGGGTCTCGAGCGCGAGTTCCCGCAGGCCTTCATGATCTTCCGCAACGAGGATCGTTTCCGTGCCCCCGCGAATCTCGCGGGAATCTTCGAGCCGCTCCGGCACCTGGGCCGGGCTCATGCTAACAGGCAAATAGACGCGGAAAGTGGTTCCGATGCCCACCTCGCTATAAACATGGATGAATCCGCCATGCTGGCGAGCGATGCCGTACACGGTGGCCAGGCCGAGGCCTGTGCCTTTCCCTTTTTCCTTGGTGGTGAAAAAGGGCTCGAAGATGCGGTCCAGAGTGGCGGCGTCCATTCCCGTGCCGGTGTCGGAGACGGCCAGCATGGCGTAGTGGCCGGGGCGGGCGTAGGGCTGTACGGTGCAATACGTTTCGTCGAAGTGGATGTTGCTGGTTTCGATCGCCAGCGTGCCGCCATCGGGCATGGCGTCGCGGGCATTGATACAGAGATTCATCAGGATTTGTTCCACCTGGGTGGGGTCGGCGCAAACCACGGCGAGATCGGGCGCCAATTTGGATTTGATTTCGATGTCGCTGCCGATCACTTTTTCCAGAAGGCTGAGGGTTTCGGTGACCGACTGATTGAGGTCGATATCGCGCGGCTCGAGAATCTGCCGGCGGGCAAAGGCCAGCAACTGGCGGGTGAGCGCCGCGGCGCGCTGGGCCTGCTGGCGGACTTTCTCGAAATGGCGATGAAGCCGCGAATCAGCAGAAGTTTCCTCCAGTCCCAGGTCGGCCCAGCCGATGATTGCGCCGATCATGTTGTTGAAATCGTGAGCGATGCCTCCGGCGAGCTGCCCGATGGCTTCGAACTTCTGGGCCTGGAGAAGCTGCTTTTCGAGCGCGAGCCGCTCGGTCACGTCTTCGACGATCACTTCGACGCATTCCTCGTGCCGCTTCGGATCTTGGACGCGGCGGCCGTTGATGCGCACGGTGATGATCTTGCCGTCCTTGCGCTTCCACTCCACCGTCGTCTCGACCCGCCCCGTGGTCATGTATTCGATGAGAGTTCTTTTCCGCACCGCGGGATCGCGGAAGAGAGCGGAGGAATCCCTGAGGGCAAGGAGTTCTTCGCTCGAGTCGTAGCCCAGCATGCGGACAACCGCCGGATTCACGTACAGCAGCTCGCCCGGAATCGTGACCCAGTAAATTCCATAGGTGGCGTTATGGACCAGGCCGCGGTAGCGCGCTTCGCTTTCGCGCAGGGCTTCGGCGGACCGCGCTTCGGCCTCACGCAACGATTTTTCTTCCTGCGCCCGCCGGATCGCCACGGGAAGTTTGCCGAGATTATCTTTCAGGACGTAATCGGTGATCCCGAGCTTGAAACACTCGACCGCTTTGTCCTCGCCGAGTGTGCCGGTGACAAGAATCACGGGAATGTCGAGGCCGAGTTTCTTGATATCGGCGAGCGCGTCCATGCCCGTCCAGCCCGGGAGGCGGAAATCCGCGAGCACGATATCGAACGGTTTTTCCCCCAGCTTGTGGAGAAAATCTTCGCGCGTGGAGACCGGCTCGGCTTCGACCGCAATCCCGGACTTCTCGAGTTGCCGGAGCGTCAGCTCGATATCGTCCGGCTCGTGTTCCGCATAAAGCAGACGGATGGGCGCCGCATCGGAGTCAACCGGATTCCCGCGCGTGTGAGACATCGGTCCGGAAGCTCCTAGGCCGTGGTGAACGCCGTCAAGGGAGGCTTGCAATTCACAAGCAGCCAGTACATTCCAAGTTGTTTCACGACTTCCTGGAACGCGCTGAAGTCCACTGGTTTCTGGATGTAGCTGTTCACCCCGAATCGGTAGCTCCGGATCAAGTCCATCTCTTCTTTCGAAGAGGTGAGCACGATTACGGGAATCGCTTTCGTGCGCGGATCGGATTTGATGGTTTCGAGCACCTTGAGGCCATCGACCTTCGGAAGCTTTAAATCGAGGAGAATGAGGTTGGGCGGCTGGTCAAACTTGCGATCGGAGAAGGGGCCGCGGCAGAAAAGAAAATTGAGCGCTTCTTCGCCGTCGCGCGCGAGGTGCACCTGGTTGGCGAGCTTGCATTTCTTGAAGGCGTGCAAGGTCAGCTCGGCATCGGAGGGATTGTCTTCGACGAGCAGGATTTCCACTACGTCAGTCTCGGTCATGCTGCACCCCCAGGGGCTCCGCGGCGGAGGGAACTTCGGCGCGCGGGCCGAGTGTGAAATAGAATGTGGCGCCCTTGCCGGGCTGAGATTCCGGCCAGATCTCGCCGCCATGGCGGTGGATGATGCGCTGGACGGTGGCCAGCCCGATCCCCGTGCCTTCGAACTCGTCCTGGCGGTGGAGACGCTGAAACACTCCAAAGAGCTTATCGGCATATTGAGGGTCGAAGCCCACTCCATTGTCGCGAACGAAGAAAACCGTGCCCTCTTCGCCGGCGCGCGAGCCAACTTCAACCACGGCGGGACGCCGGCCGCGGCTGAATTTGACTGCATTGGAAAGAAGATTAGAGAAAACTAATTTAAGGAGGCCGGGATCGCACTCCACTTCGGGAAGAGGCTCGATGTGCCATTCAATTTCGTGATTGTCGTCCACCTTCACAAAGTTCTGAATCGCCTCGCGCACGATTCCGCCGAGATCGGCCTTTTTCGGCTCCAGGCCCTTCCGGCCGATGCGCGCCAGATTCAGCAGGTCGTCGATCAGATGGCCCATATGGTTGACGGCTTGGACGACGCGGTCGAGATAGCGGCGGCCTTCGGGGCCGAGTTCGCCGGCATATTCTTCCTGGAGGATGCGTGCGAAGCCGTCGATATGGCGCAGCGGCGCGCGCAGGTCGTGCGAAACCGAGTAGCTGAACGTCTCGAGTTCCTTATTGAGAGCTGCCAGAACGGCGTTGGATCGTGCCAGCTCGCTGCGGTGCTGCTCCAAAGCGATTTCGGCCTGCTTTCGGTCTGTAACGTCGCGAATCGCGCTCGAGATGAGCATGCCTCCGGCGGTTTCGAGCGGGCTGAGGCTCACCTCGACGGGAAAATGGGAGTCGTCCTTGCGGCGGCCCAAAAGTTCCAGGCCCGCTCCCATGGCACGAGAGTGGGGATCTTCAGAAAAGGAAGCTCGATGGGCGCGATGGCCGGCTTGGAACTGCTCGGGAATCAGGATCTCGACCTGCTTACCGATCAGCTCTCCGCGGGAATAGCCGAAGAGTTTTTCGGTTTGCGCATTGACGAGCTCGATTTCTCCTTGGCGGTTGACGATCACGATGGCGTCAGGCGCGGATTCCAGAAGCCCGTGGAATTTTTCCTCTTCGCGCTTGCGCAGCGTGATATCGCGATTGCTCTCGAGAAACGATACGGGCTTGCCGCTCGCGTCGGTGCGCACCGCCCAGCGGGTGGAAACAATGATCTCGGCGCCGTTGCGCATTCGATGGACCAACTCTCCCTCCCAGACTCCCCTCGCGAAGAGTTCCGATTTGATCTCCGCCAGCGGCTTGGGAAAACTTGTATGCAGAAGTTCGTGGGAGACCTTTCCCCAGGCTTCCTCTTTCGCCCACCCGTACAGCCGCTCCGCGGCCCGATTCCAATAGCTGATCTTGCTATCGAGATTGCAAACGAAGATGGCATCGTGCGTGAGGTCCAAGAGCTCAGCCTGTTCGCGGTAGTTGGACTCACTGATCCGCAGATTCAGCTCGAGCTCGCGACGCTCGCGGATTTCTTCCTCGAGCTTCAGGTTCGCCCGGATCCAATCGGCGTGGCTGGGGAGGCTCAACGCCTCCGGCACAAGCGGCACGAGGAGATAAGCAGTGCCGATGGAAGCTGCCGCCGTGACAGCTTTGATAGCGCCGGCAAGCCAATAGCTCGCGTGCCACAGATTCCAGATTTCCATGGCGTGCGTGGCGCCGCAGGACACGATAAAGACTCCGAACAGCACGAACATCCAACGGAAAGGAAGATCGCGGCGCTTGCGGGTGAGCCAGAGAAGAGAAACCGGAATCGTGAAATAGGCGAGAGCGATCAGTCCGTCGGAGATCACGTGGAGCCAGACCAGCCTGCTATTCCAGAGGTAACAGTAGCCGTGAGGTTGAAAATCCCCCGAACCGAACAACCGCGACAGAAAATCCATGCGTCTCCTCCCGTCCCAACGCCTCGGGCCGACACCCGTGCCGCAGAGGTCCTAGTTGCTATATCGGCAGACGTGAGGTGCGCATGAGGGGAGGCGGCGTTCGCAGGCGGTTGGAGGATTGTGGCGACGGCACGGGCCCACTTCGCTCACCACAACTGCCGTGCCCCTGTGCGGAACGGCGGACACTGCTTCCACATGGGGCAGGGCCGAGTGGCGCGATCGGCTTTCGCTTGGCCGCGGGGAGTTTGCTCTTACTGCCCGGCCGGCGGATGCGCGGCGAAATATTGGCCGAGCTCGGAGGTGAGTTGCTGCAAGCCGCCGTGGACGTTGCGATCCATAGCCTCAATCACGTTTTCCACGCTGCTTCCGTTCACGGGTTCGTCGTGAGCGTACTTGCCCGTCCAGAGGGTGGCGCCGGCTTTGGAGTCGAACAGCTCCCACTGAATAGAGAAGCGGGCGGCGAAATCCGGCTTGTCCACTTCGTAGAGAGAATAGAGATTCGTGCGGAGGATGTAGTTGCCGGAAGCCTTGCTGCCGATCCGCGAAACGGAACGGTACTGCCCCGTGACACGCAGGGAGGAAACAATGGCGCTTTGAATCATGTCCGAGGGAGTCTCGGACCAGCGCTCGTATTCGTACGTGCCCATCTCCACCGGACCCGACCCGAACACAATCCGGGTGTCGCGGTAGAGATGGGAGGTCATCACGCGAGCCACCAGAATCGAAATCGGGTACTGCGGGGCGCTCGAGTTTGCGGGCGTGACGCTCTCTTCGATGACGTAGTAATGCACCGGCCGGGTGCTGCCACAACCGGCAATCAACGGAAGCAGGAGAATCACGGCGATTTGTTTCCACAATCGGTTCGACACAGCAGGATCCTCCTGGCCTTACTTAGACGGCGCCTGGCCCGGCACGTGCTCTTTGGGAGCGGAAGAGCGGAGCACAGTGTAAGGCCGGGTCTTGATGGTGTCGGTGAACTCTTTCAGGTTTTCAGTCACTTGCGCCATATTCTCGATGATTTCGTCGAGCTCTTCAGAATTGGTCGAGAGCAGTTGATCCATCTGCTTGCTCAGCGAAGAGGTGGAAGCCAGAGTTTCGCGGAGATGGGCGATCGCGTCGCGCAGGTCGGGACGGTTTTCCGTGATCAGGGAATCGACGTGGTTCAAAGTGTCGTTGGCCTGCGCCAGCGTTTTCTTGAAGCCATCGAGCAGTTTATCGAGCTTGGCGGTGGAGCTGTGCAGATTATCGATCGTGCCGTGGATCGCCGGACGATTCTCCTTCAACATGCCGTGAAGGTCGGCGAGACTTCCGGAGATGTTGGTGCGATTCTCGTCGTTGAGCAGGTCATTCACACGGTCGAGCGTGTCCTTCAGTTGGGTAATGCGGCCGTTCAAATTCTCAATGAGCTCCTTCGCCTGCGGAGTCAGATCCGCGATGCTGTCGCCGATGTCGCCAAAGCTCTTGTACTTTTCAGAATTGAGAGTGTAGCCAGCAGGAGCCGGCCCCGCTTTGGCCATGTCGCAGTTGATGCTCAGATAATTGTCGCTGAGCGGGCTGTTGCTCGTGATCACCACAATGCAGTCCGTCTTCACCGGGGTGTCCGGCTTTACCGAGAAATCGACTTCCATGCGCCGGGGATCGCCGGGATCCGGGCGAACACGCGTCACTCGGCCGACCGGTGGGCCCATGTTGTAGCGCACTTCAGCCCCCGGGGAAATTCCGCCGACTCGTTTGAAGTAGGCGCGAAAGGGAGTATTGCCGCGCGAAAAAGCTCCGGTCAGGAGAAAAACGGTGGCGATTAGCAGGCTGGCGGCCACAAGCACGAAAATTCCCACGAGAGCTTGCTCTCGCTTCGAATCCATTGGCTTCCTCGATGAATCCCGCCCGGTGATCCGGAAGGGCCCCCTCAGGCGCGGGGGAGTATATCACGACGCTCGCGCCTTACCAGCCTCACTGCCTCTGCGGCGGCGTTTCCCCGGTCAGCATCTGCAAGTAATCGATTTCGGCGTCGAGCTCGGGCTCGGGAACGCGATCCAGGAACTGGCGGACGCGCGGCTGCTTGCTTTCCTGCAACTCCTTCACGGTGCCATTGGCGACGATGACGCCCTTATCCAGCAGAATCATGCGGTCCGCAATCAGGAAAGCGCTCGCCAGTTCGTGAGTGACCACCACAATCGTGATTCGGAACGCTTTCTTCAATTTCAAGATGAGCTCATCGATGCCGGCGGCGATAATGGGGTCGAGACCGGCCGAAGGCTCGTCGAAAAAAAGTATTTCCGGGTCCATAGCGAGCGCACGAGCGATAGCGGCGCGTTTCTTCATTCCGCCGCTCAGTTGCGCGGGCATGTAATTCTCGAACCGGGAGAGGCCCACCTGATCGAGCTTGAGGCGAACCATGATTTCAATCGTGGAATCATCGAGTTCGGTGTGCTCGCGAAGCGGCAACGCGACATTTTCACCGACCGTCATGGAACCAAAAAGAGCGCCGCTCTGGAACGACATGCCCAGTTTTTTGAGCAGGTCGTCGCGTTCCGAGCCCGTCATGGCGGCGAAATTCTTGCCGCGCATCCAGATTTCGCCGCCACTGGGCTTCTCCAGGCCGACCAGCGTGCGCAGGAGCGTGCTCTTGCCGGAGCCGGAGCCGCCCAGGATCACCATCGTCTCGCCCGCGGGGATTTCGAAATTGATCCCGTGGAGAATTTCCCGCTCGCCATACTTCACGCGCAGGTTCCGCACGGCAATCGCGGCGCCAGAAGGCGGTCCAGCCGGCCGTTGCTGGGAAATCAGATTCGTTGCCATAGTTGCAGCTCTTTAGCGCGGCGCCGTGAAATAGAACAGCGCGGTAAAAATAAGATCCACGAGAATCACCAAAAAAATCGATTTCACCACCGCCGAGGTGGTCGAGCGTCCCACCTGCTCCGAGCCCAGCCCGGTGGAGAATCCTTCCTGACAGCCGACGGCGGTGATCACCACGCCGAACATCACGCTCTTGATCAAACCGGTGGTGACGTCGCGGAGAAGAAGGGCGTCGAGGGACCGGCGGAAATAAGAGGCCATGGTGAAGCCGGCGTTCGAGACGCCGAAAAGAGCGCCCCCCGTAATCCCCATGAAATCGGCCCAGGTGGTGAGACAGGGCAGCATCAGGATCATGGCCAGAAATTTGGGCGCGACAAGGAAGTGAACCGGCTCGAAAGCCATGGTTTCCAGCGCGTCGATTTCCTCATTCACTTTCATGGTTCCGATTTCCGCGGCGAACGACGAGCCGGAACGCCCGATGACCATGATGGCCGTCATGAGCGGGCCGAGCTCGCGCGTGATGGCGATGGCCACGGCGTCGGCCACAAATTGCAAAGCGCCCAGTTTGCGCAGTTGGTAGGCGCTCTGAAGACCGAAAATCATCCCGACGAAAAAAGCGATGAGGGAGACGATGGGAAGCGCCTCGACTCCCACGGCCATGGCCTGGTGAACAGCGCGCCCCAGCCGAAGCTTTTTCCCGCGGAAGGGATCGATAAATATGGCGCCGACGGCGCCGCCGGTGAGGCGCGCCAGGCTGCCCACGTAGGCCAGGCCGGTGAGAGTGGCTTCGCCGATCGATTCAGTGATTGCCATCTGTGAATCCGGACGCGCGAGAGTTCCTGAAGCAATCGCGCCGAGACCGTCCGGAGAATTAATTGACGGGCGCCCCGGAATTGCTGCCGCCACGCAGAGCATCCTCTTCGTTGTTATAGACTTCGAAAACCTTGATGAGCCGGGTGAGCTCGAGGACTTCGCGCGCGGTCCGGCTCAGGCCGTAAAGCGCGAAGCTGCTCTTCAAATCGCGCGAGATCTTCAGTCCTTCGACCAGCGAGGCCACACCGGCGCTGTCAATATATTTCACGCTCAGCATGTTGATGATCACCCGGGGCTTGCGCTTCTCCTTCAGCAAATCGAGCAAAACCTTGCGGACTTCCGGGGAATTATAAAGCGTGATGTCGCCGACAACGTCCACAATCGTGGCGTTGCCGGATTGGCGCGTCGAAATATCCATCAACATGGCCCCCTGCCGGACGTGCAGAGTGTTTTGCCAGAGAATCCGCCCGGATGCAAATATTTTTCCTTGCCGAAGAGGAGCAAAAGGTGCGCGAAAGAGAGGCGAATGCCGGGCCGCTTTCCGGCAGCGAGGCCACTAACCCCGGCTGTCCACAGGAACGTAGCTGCGCAGGTCGTGGCCCAAGAAGACCTGCCGCGGACGCGAAATTTTCTGTTCCTGGTCGAGCAGCATTTCTTCCCATTGCGCAATCCAGCCGGACGTGCGCGGGATGGCAAAGAGCACGGGAAACATCGTGACCGGGAAGCCCATCGATTGATAGATGAGGCCGGTATAGAAATCCACGTTCGGATAGAGGCGGCGCTTGACGAAATAGTCGTCTTCCAACGCGATGCGCTCGCACTCCAGCGCGATATCGATCAGCGGGTTGCGCCCCATCACGTCGAACACTTCGTAGGCGATATGCTTCACGATTCGGGCCCGGGGATCGTAATTCTTGTAAACGCGATGTCCGAACCCCATCAGCAGTTTTTCACCGGCCTTCACGCTCTTGATATACGCAGGCACGTTGTTGATCGAGCCGATTTCCAGCAGCATGCGGAGCACCTGCTCATTGGCGCCGCCATGAAGCGGTCCATAAAGAGCCGCCGTGGCCGCGGCGATGGCGGAGTAAGGATCCACGTGCGAGCTGCCCACACCGCGCATCGCCGTGGAAGAGCAATTCTGTTCATGATCGGCGTGCAGAATGAAAAGTATATCGAGAGCGCGCTCGAGCGTCGGGTTGGGGCGATATTTGAGCTCGGTGGTGCGGAAAAGCATGTTCAGGAAATTCGCGGGATAGCTCAGATCATTGTCCGGATAGGCGAAGGGCATCCCGAGGCTGTGGCGGTAGGCGAACGCCGCCAGGGTCGGCATCTTGCCGATGAGCCGGTACGTCTGCTTGCGGCGCGACTCGGGATTGAAGATGTCCTTGGCGTCCGGATAAAAGGTCGAGAGGGCGGCGACGGTGGAGATCAGCATGCCCATCGGATGGGCGTCGTAATGGAATCCGTCGAGAAATTTCTTGATGCTCTCGTGGATAAAGGTGTGATGGGTGACGTGATAGGTCCAATCGGCCAGTTGCGACTTCGTGGGCAGCTCACCGTACAAAATCAAAAAGGCCGTCTCGAGGTAGGAACTTTTCTCGGAGAGCTCTTCGATCGAATAGCCACGGTAGCGCAAGATGCCTTTATCTCCGTCAATGAAAGTAATGCGGCTCGCGCAGGAGGCGGTGTTGGAATACGAGGGATCGTAACTCATCATGCCGAAATCGGAATCGTGCACCTTGATCTGGCGCAGATCGATGGCGCGGATGGTGTCGTGAGCGATGGGGAGTTCGTACTGCTTGCCGGTCCGATTATCGGTGATGCTCAGCGTATCGCGAGTGGTCGCGGCGGGCGCGTTCTGATAGGCGGCCGGTGCGGATTTTGTCGGATTCATAGCCAGAGTCCTTTGAGCCGTAGAGAAGAGCTGGGGCGGCTCTCTGCCAATATGAATGTACACCAAAACTCGGCGCGTGCGGGATGGGATTCAAATTTTCATGCAGAAAAAAAGATCTCCCGTACGGAGGCGTACGGAACCAACAATGAATGGGATTCGATGCCGAACCAGCTTCCATCCATTTTTTACCAGCCTGCCGGGGCGAAGCATCCAGCTAATCGGAATCTGACTTGACTGGAGCAGCCTCCTCGACAGCTGGTGCGCTTGGATTCAAGGCCGGGCGCGGCCCGCCCACTTCGGTCCGATTGCGTCCGCTTTCTTTCGCGCGGTACAGCGCATCATCGGCAAGCCGGAGAAGAGCCTGCGCATTCACTTCCACGGGATCGCTGCTGGCGGCGACGCCGATGCTCGCGGTGACCTGGATCGGGCCGGCATCGGTGACGAACGGCGTGGATTCGATGGTTTTGCGAATTCTCTCGGCCACTGCCTGCATCCCTCGCATATCGGCGGAGGATGCAACAATCAGGAATTCTTCGCCGCCATAACGGCCCACCATATCGTAAGGCCGCAGAGAATTGTTGATCCGCTGGGCCGCTTCCTTGAGGACAGCATCGCCGCAGAGATGTCCGAACATGTCATTCACATATTTGAAGTGGTCGAGGTCCACCAGGGCGATTCCGAAAGTGCCACCTTCGCGCAGCTGGCGCGAATGCTCGCGGCTCAGCACGTCGAGGATCACACCTCGATTGGGTATCGTCGTGAGATGGTCGTGAGTGGCGCGGAAGCGCAGATCCTCCCGAGCGTTGATGAGGTTGTCCTGGAGATCGAGGACGCGCTGGCCCACGTGAAGGCGGGCGCGAAGCTCTTGGGCGTCAAAAGGCTTGGTGAGGTAATCGTCGGCGCCGGACTCGAGGCCCCGGAGAATATCTTCTTTCTGGTTGCGGGCGGTGAGCAAGAGAAGGTAAGTGTAAGGACGATCCGGATCGGAACGGAGCCGTTGGCACACCTGCGGCCCCTCCAGACCGGGCATCATCCAGTCAAGAATGGCGAGGCGAGGCGCGCCGTGAGCTTCGAGGGTATCGATCGCCTGATTGCCGTCTCTGGCGACCACTACATCGTAGCCCCACTTTATGAGGAAAGCCTCAAGCACCCGGCAGGAGACCGGATCGTCCTCCGCGATCAATATGGTCCTCTTCAGATCTTTCTCGTCTTTCATCTCACACCTCGAAACATGGAATTCTCTTCCGCTACTTCTGAACTCGCGATCGGGAAGCCGAATGTGGCAGTAAAATGAAAGGCGCTTCCGCGGCCCGGCTCGCTTTCCAGAGAGATCTTACCTCCCATGGAATCGACAAGCCTGGAGACGATGGCCAAGCCGAGACCCGTGCCTCCGTATTTTCGGGTAGTGGAAGCGTCCGCCTGGGTGAAGGCTTCGAAAATCAGGCCATGCTTTTCTTTGGGAATTCCGATTCCAGTGTCGCGAACGGTAAACGCCAGGACGACTCTTTGGTCGCTGACCGAGCCGAGTTCCACATGGACGGAAATCTCGCCGCGCTCGGTGAACTTGATGGCGTTGCCGATCAGATTCAGAAGTACTTGTCGAAGGCGGGTGGGATCTCCGACCAGCGTTCCAGTAATTCCGTTGTCAATCTGCCAAGTGAGTCGAATCCCTTTTTGCTCTGCGCGCGGCCGCATCAATTTCAAGCTGTCCTCGATATCCAGGACGGGGGAGAACTCAGCCATCTCCAACCGAAGCTTTCCCGCCTCGATTTTTGAAAGGTCCAGGATATCGTTCAGGAGAACCATTAGCGAATCTGCGGATTTCCTGAGCAACTCCAAGTACTCGCGTTGCTCGGCGCTGAGAGGAGTCTCAAGGATGAGTTCCGTCATTCCGATGATTCCATTCATAGGTGTGCGAAGTTCATGGCTGGTGTTGGCAAGGAAGTCGCTTTTGGCGCGGCTTGCCGCTTCGGCGGCCTCTTTGGCGAGGAGCAACTCCTTCTCCGCCCGCTTCCTCTGGGAGATATCCACGAAGGTGACAACCGCTCCGACGATTTCACCGTCGCGGGTGAGCGGATGGGCCCGAAATTCAACGGGAACCATAGTTCCATCGGCCCGCCACACGACTTCATTAGGGGCCAAGCAGGGCTGTCCGCTCCGGAAGGTCGTAGAAATCGGGCATTCCTCTCTCGGGTACCGTATATCGTCCGCGCGCTTATAGTGGATCAGCTCGTGCATGTCCTTACCCAATAAATCGTCCGAATGGGCATAGCCCAACAGTCGCAAACAGGCAGGATTTGAAAAAATGCATCGGCCCCGTATGTCGAGCCCGTAAATGGCTTCGACGGTAGAGTCGAGTAGAAGCCTGACGCGCTCTTCACTTCTCTGAGCCTCACGCTGCGAAGCAGTTCGCTCGGCGATCAGGCTGCCGAGGCACAGGCCCGCGAGAGAAACAATCAACAGCACAAACTGCAGCATGACCAGCCGGTGCAAATCGACGGAGAAGAAATGCAGCGTGATCATGACCCCGGCGCCCAGGATAAAAATCCCGGTGCTGGCGCCGTGGTTCCCCCGGCGAACCGCAATCCAAAGGACCGGGATGAAAAACAAATAATAAAGCTCGGAACTGCGGGCCAGATCCCATCCGAAAATCGCCCACAGCGTGAACGGAATGCTCAAAAGCTGCAGGATGGTTTCAAGAACCCTGCGAACGCGCGGCAGTCCTGGGCGGCGGTGGCCCATTCGAGGAAGGGCATTGGGCGCTGCCGGCAAGCCTGCAAATTGGCGCACCCTCGGAACAACGTGAACAAGCAGAAAGGGGGAGAAGCAAACCAGAGAAGCGGCGTCACAAATCCACCAGTACAGAGCTCCCGTGAAGAAAGCTTGCGGCTCCAAAAACTTGCTTCGAACGAAAAGCGCACACCCGCTGACCGCCACGAAAAGGGAGGCAACGAACGCTACACCCACGAACCGAAGAACATCGCGAAGAGATCGAAGCTGAGGGCTCACCCGCAGCACGCGGCGCAGAACCACCGCCGCCGCGCCGTACCCGCCCGTTACAGCGACATTCACCAGCCAGAAGCTCAACGAAGCCGGTGATTCGCCGAAATTCACGAGGCTGGCCAGCGTCCCTGCGATGTATGCCAAAGGAGCGAACCAAAGCCCCACACCCAACATCATCGCGAAGCTCAGGCCCACCGGCGGATACCACGCCGTGATGCCTTCCGACATCTGGAAGTACACAGTGGCGCGATCGAGCAGCATGTAAAGAAGCACAAAGGCCATCCCAATCCCCACTCGCTTCGCGCCCTGAGAAGCCGAGAGCGATTTCAGAGGCGGATTCCCGGCGGCCTTTTGCAAGACCCTTCCACCAGCATGGAGGACTTCCGTCAATTTGTGACCTCAGAGAAAAGAGCGGCTAGAGCCTGATGCAAAAGTGCGATCTCTCTTTCCAGGATCTCCAGAATGTCCCCGGCGCGGACGAGGTCGCCGGCCCGCGCACTTTGCTCCAATTCCAGGGCGGCGCGGGAGGTCCCATGCCCGCCGAGATTGGCGGATGCACCTTTCAGCGTGTGCGCGAGGCGCTCGAGGGCGCCGGCGTCCTGCTTTTCCAATGCGGCGCGAATTCCAGTTATGAGTTTCGGGCTTTCCTCTTCAAACAGCCGGGCAATCTCCTGGACCAGCGCGCGATCCCCGTCCACGCGTTCCAGGGCGGCGTTCAAATCGAAGGCGGCAGTGGAGGGGCGTTCTTCCGATTCAGGCTCGGACGGCTGCCGGGCCGGGGCTGCGCGCCGGATGCGTTCGAGAGCGGCGAAAAATTCCTCTTTGCGGATGGGCTTGGCCAAGTAGTCGTCGGCGCCCGCTGCCAGGCACACCTCTCGATCGCCCTTCATGGCATGGGCCGTCAGCGCGATGATGGGCAAGTGGCCTCCTTCGACCGCTTCTTTCTTGCGGATCTCGGAGGTGGCTTCCAGACCGCCCATCTCCGGCATCTGGACGTCCATCAGAACCAGGTCGAAGGATTCGCGGCCGATGCGTTCGAGGGCTTCGCGGCCGTTTTCAACGGTAACGACAGTGTGGCCGTGCTTTTCCAGCAGCCGCCGGGCGAGGGTCCGGTTGACCGCATTGTCTTCCGCCACCAGCACTTTCATGCCCTCCCCCTTGACCGGCAGCGAAGCCGCATCTGCGGGCTTTGACACCGGACTCGCGGTCAGGTGAGGGAGGGCGCCCAAGACAGCATTGAACAGCTCCGAGGACTGGACCGGCTTGGTGAGATAGCAGCAGATTCCGAGCTCCTCGCATCGCTGCCGCTCGCCGATTTGGGCGCTGGAACCGAGAAGGAGAAACGGCAAGTCGTGGAAATGAATTCTGCTATGAGCTGCCTCGTACAATTGAAATCCGTCCGTATCGGACATGTGCACGTCGGCGATGATAAGCGCGAAAGGATGGGAGGAGGTTCGCGAGGCTTCCAGCGCCGCAAGCGCCGCTTCCGCGCTCTCTACACATTCAACCGTGATGCCCCACGACTCGAGCATTCCGGCGAGGATTGCGGAGTTGGTTTTGTTGTCTTCGACGACGAGAACGTGCAAACCGCGCAGGCTTGCCGGATCCGCAAGCTCCTCCGCGGGAGGTGTCTGGGTTTTGCAGACGCCCATCCGTGCGGTGAAATGGAAGATACTCCCGACTCCAATCTCACTTTCCACCCAAATCTTGCCCCCCATTAGATCGACCAGGCGCGACGTGATCGCCAGGCCGAGCCCCGTGCCGCCGTATTTACGGGTCGTGGACCCATCCGCCTGCGTGAAGGCGCCGAAAATCAAGGAGTGTTTCTCGTGAGGAATGCCGATGCCGGTATCGCGGATGCGCAAGTGCAAGGTGACACTGCCGTCTTCCCGCGGCTCGTGACTTACTTCCACCGCGATCTCCCCTTTTTCCGTGAACTTGATGGCGTTCCCCACAAGATTCACCACGACTTGCCGCAACCGCCCCAGGTCTCCCGACAAGCGGTCTGGGACGTCCGCCTCGACGTTCCACAACAGCTCCAATCCCTTCTGATGCGCCCGAAAGCCCAGCGCTTTGATGGTTTCGCCCATCCCGTCGCGAAACGAAAAATCAATGGCATCGAGGTCGAGCTTGCCCGCCTCGATTTTGGAAAAATCGAGAATGTCGTTGATCAAAGTGAGAAGAGATTCGGCCGAGGCCCTCACCATCTCCAGGTATTCACGCTGCTCGGTTGTCAACTGCGTATCGAGCGCGAGCTCTGTCATGCCCAGGATGCCGTTCATGGGAGTGCGAATCTCGTGGCTCATATTGGCGAGGAATTCGCTTTTCGCCCGGTTGGCGGTCTCGGCGGCCTCTTTTGCGCCTAGCAGCTCGGCCTGGGCACGTTTCCACTCGCTGATATCCTCGGCAACTCCAACCACACGGTAAAAATCGCCATAGCTGTCGCGGACCGGAAACGAGCGGTTGCGGATCCAGCGCATGGACTCATCAGGCCGGACGATGCGGTATTCGATGTCGATGGGTTCGCCATGCATGGCCGCTGCAAAATCGGCGCTCACCCTTGCGCGATCTTGCGGATGAACGGTCTCGATCCAGGCTTCGGGCCGCTCATAAAGCTCGAGAGCGGATCTCCCCCAAATTTCCGTGTAGGCAGGGCTGACATAGGTGGTGCGGGGCGGATTCGGCGAGCTGACGAAGAAGACTTCGCGGATATTCTCGGTGAGCTGGCGGAATTGTTCCTCACTCTCCCGCAAAGCCTCTTCGGCGCGCTTTCGCTGGGTGATGTCTCTGGAAGCGACGCAAAGCGTGTCGCAGGTGCCGTCGGGCTGCGTGATCGGACTGATGCGAGCCAGAAACCACCGCGGCCCATCCTGCGCAATCCGCTGGTATTCAAAGTTCCGGCTTTGGCCCGTATGGACCACCTGGCGGAAGACGCTGAGGAACTGCTCCGCAGCTTTCTCGCCGAGTATTTCCGCTGCGGGCCGGCCGATCATTTCGCTGCGCGGCAGTGGCAGCAGGTCCTCTCTCATCGTCCAAATATTCCGGTAGGTCGCGGCAGCGTCCGTTTCGAAAACGATCTCGTCGAGCGAAGAGATCAGAGCCTGGAGACGCGCTTCGCTGGCGCGAAGATTTTCCTGAATGTTCTTGAGAGACGAAATGTCGGAACGGATCGCGATGAACTGTGTCGGAGTGCCCTCCGCTTCGCAGAAGGGAACGATGGTGGTATCGACCCAGTAAAAGGTGCCGTCCTTGGCCCGATTTCGGATCTCGCCTTTCCAAACGCGGCCGCTTCGAATTGTGGACCATAGGTTGTCTATGAATTCCCTGGAGTGATATTTGGAATTCACAATGCGATGAGTCTGGCCGATCAATTCTTCGCGCGAAAAACCCGAGAGGGCGCAGAATTTATCGTTTGCAAAAGTAATGACGCCCTCGGGGTCGGTGCGAGCCACGATGCAGTGCTGGTCCAGAGCAAACTTCATGTCTTCCAGGTCCTTGAGTGACTTTCGGAGTTTTTTCTCGGCTTGGGTGCGTTCGGTGATGTCCTGGTAGAGAATGAGGCCGCCCGACGATTTTTCATCGGTGAAGAGGGGTACCGCAAAAGCCTCAATGTCGCGGAACTTGCCATCCGCCCGCCGCCGGCGGCCGATGGCATGCACTGTCTCCCCGTTGAGGAGTTGCCGACGGTTAGCGCGCATCTCGGCCTCCGATTCTCCGCCAGCTAACAGCTCGACCAGCGATCGGCCGACAGCTTCTTCTTTCGGATAGCCGAACAGTTTCTCGAAGGCGGGATTGCAGAGCCGGATTTCCCACCGTGGGTCGGTCGCGACAATTGCGACCGGACTGTTGTTGATCAGGGCATCGAGAAAAGCGGTACGCTCCGCGAGATTCCGCTGCGCGAGTTTTCGTTCCGAGATTTCATTGTGAAGTTCCTTGGTGCGTTCCTCGACCCGCTGCTCCAATTCGTCGCGAGCCCAGACGAGCTCCGTGTCGCGTTCTTCGATCTGGCCGAGCATTTGGTTGAATCGGTCATAGAGAAAACCGATTTCATCGTGGCTTTTCCTGGTGACGCGAACGGAATAATCGCGGGCGGAGGAAACGGCGAAGGCCGTATGCGCCAGTTCAAGGATCGGCTCGGAAATCACCCGCTGGAGTCGCATCGCCAGCAGGTATGCCGTGCCAAGGGAGGCGAGAGCCACGACCATCAGAATTTCAAGGACATGGCGGATGCGCTCGTACAGTTCTTCGAGGTCGGAGTTCAGGTAGATTGTTCCAACCGTTTCACCCGCCAGTTGAATCGGTTTGAAGACAACGATCTGCTTCGCGGTGATGGATGTGGTGTCGGCAAGCGGCGCGGGAGCCGTGAAGGCCTGCTTAGGGTTCCGCATGTAATACGCGAAAACGGCTCCTCCGCGGTTGTAAATGCACGCCTCGACGATATGAGGCCGGGCGCGCAGGGAGCGGAGAATTTCTTCACCGGTTTGATTGTCGCCAAATTCGATAGCCGCCGTTGTGTTTGCTCCGATGATTTCGGCGGTCGTGTCCAGCTCGCGGGCCAGCGAACGCCGGAACGTGGTGAAGTCATAGGCGGCAAAGACGGTGCAGGCGACGAAGACAGCCACGCTGCAAACGACAAACACGATGGCGGTGATCTTCAGGCGGATCGAGAGATGGCGAAACGGGCCCATGTCAGCGCCTCTCCGCATCGCGCGTTGGTGAGTCATGGACCACGACCGCCAGAGCCAGCAGTTTCGAACTGATCTTCAGCCCGGCGCGCTCCGCGGCATCGGGATTAATCGCAAAGCGAACGTGGTTTCCTTCGAGAACAAACTGGATGGTGCCGCCCGATATCGCGAAATCCTCTGATTCCCCCACTATCAAGACGCTTTTCCCGCGGAATTTGTTGAGAAGATCAGCCGAGGAAAGGCGTTGAGACGAAGATACGAACAGAATGTGGCAAACCGGCAAATCTTGGGGCAGCGGGCTCCGAGAGACGGTGATACGGTGGCCAGCGACCATTTTGTCTGCAACTGCGTCATCCAGGGAGTGGCCAAAAGGATCGGGCCCAAGGACGCAGATGTTGAAGGCCTGTTTCGAATCGGCCAATGCAGGCGCGGGCCATTCCACGAATTTCGCGAAGTTATAGAGAAATGCGGCCTTGATTTCGTATTCGCTGGCTGTTTTCGCCTGGGCGACCGCCACCCGCGGGCCCATGAGAACGAGAATTATCCAGAGGACAAAAAACAGGGGCGCTCGACCCTTGAGATGAATGGACTCCCGCATGCCACTCCTGCATTTCGCTTCACAATTGGGGGAGGCTGCCCGGAAACGGCGAAATTTAAGGTCGTCAGTCATTCGAACTGCCATGCGACTTTCATCAGGACTAGAGCCGGACGCCACCGGCGAATTGCCATGGGCTGCGGAACCAACCGTATGCCTTACGTGGCCGTGTGCGCATGCTAGTAATCCCTGATGCCTCGCGCCGCGATCAAAACTGCCACCGGAATTGAGCGTAGGCGCTGCGCTTGATCTGTCCGTTTTGCAAGGCTCCATTGATATCTTCGAATTCGAAGTGATGGTCTTTCGCGAGATTTTGTCCGAAGACGCTGAATGAAAACCCTTCGCGAATCTTCCATGTGAGCCCGGTGTCCACCCTCGTGTAAGCAGGGATCGCCACATTGCTGAGGGGGCCCTGGTGAATCAGCCTGCCGACAAAATAAGCGGAGGCATCCCATGCGATCCCCGCGGGCAAGGCAAGGTGAGATCGAAGCTGAGCGCTCTGGCGCGGGGCCGCGCCCTCAATGAAGATCGCCGTCTGGGTGTCCTGGCTGGTGGGATCGGTGTGCATGTGCAGTTGTTCGAACGCGTATCCCGGACTTATCGTCCAGCGATTTGCTGCTTTCCAGTTCGCGGCGATCTCAAGACCGTGCGTCTCGCCATACATCAAGTTCTCGTACATAAACGGCTGAACGATGTGAGCAGGCGGAGGGCTTGCTTCAGGAAAGGGTGTTCCCGGCTCGGTGGTTTGGAGACCGTCGTAGTCGTTGAAGTAAGCAGCTAAATCCAGCGAGAACCGGTCCGAGAAAGTGGTTCGATACCCGAATTCGTAAGCCATCAATCTTTCGTCTTTGTAGCTCGGATTGCCGAGAAGCCTGAGAAGAGTTGGAGGGCCGGCCGGTCCCGTTCCCAAATTCAAAACAAGGTTTGTGTCATTCCGGGAAGGAGCGCGCAGATCCCGCGACACGGCGGCCCACAGCATGTGCCGCGGTGCCGGAGCCCAGGCCACGCGCGCATCGGGCATGATTTCGAATCCAGTGTAATCGTTGTGCTCGAACTTCGAGCCTAGTGTGAGGTAGAGCTCGTTCGGAATAAGGGCAAATTCGTCTTGTACGAAGGCGTTGAAAACCTGAAGAGTGCGGCGGACGGGAATCATTTCAACTGTCAGGCTGCCCTTGATCTGGTCCGGGGTGTCGCGGTAACCGAGACCCCAAATCATCTCCTGGCGGCTGCCCCACTCGAATTGATGTTGAAAATCGAGGTCCAACGTGTCGCGTATCTCCGGGTTGAGAGGATCATCACGCGTGTGCCGGTCGTAGGAGAGTTGAAGGGAAGTGCTGGATCTGGTCGAGATCGTGTGGTTCCAGACGGAAACGAACGATCCGTCCGTATTGTGAATTTCTTCGGCGACTGCAATGAAACCAGGAGACGTGATCGAAGGGAGTTTGAATCCAAACTCGCCTTCTCTGCCGATCGACAAGTCTCCCTCAAACATCAAGGTATCGTTCGGCGAGACCTCGCTATCGATTCGAAATCCGGAGCGGAGCGTGTGCCAGCCGTCGGCGCCGTTCTGCCCGAAAGGATCCTCCATGTGATACTGATTGAAATACTTTGAGTAGAAACGGTAGTCCGTATCCGGATTCAGAGCGGCGCCGTACTGTGCCAGCCCGAACCCCTGCTGGATATTTCCGCCGCCGGATTCAACGAGTCCTCCGCACGTCTCCGACGCCTTCTTCGTGAAAATGCTGATCACGCCGTTCACCGCGTTCGCTCCCCAAATGGCGCCGCCCGGTCCGCGGATCACTTCGATTCGTTCAATGTCTTCGAGTGGAAAATCGATCGTGTCCCAGAAGACTCCGGCGAAGGTGGCCGTATAAACAATTCGTCGGTCAATCATCACCAAGAGTTTGTTGCTGAACTGGCTGTTGAATCCGCGTGAGCTGATGGCCCAGGTGCTTCCGTTGATTTGCCCGACGTCCATGCCGGGAACCATGCGGAGCAGGTCGGGAATGTTTGTGGCGCCGGAGCGGCGGATGTCCTCTTGGGTGATGACAAAGATGGCGGAGGCGGTGCGGGAGAGCTTTTGCTCCTTTTTCGAGACGGATGTCACCTCCATGTTCATCAAGTCTTCGAGGCTGCGATCCGTCAGATCCGCAGATTTTTCTTGCGCCCCCGCGGGGAGGAGAAACACCAGCAGAATCGTAACAATTAACCACGAGTGTCGGGCGCAGGCCACGCATTGGCACGAGAGTACTCGGCCATCCCGGCCGGCTTTTTCGCCTGCGAGGCGATTGAGCGGTTCCATTGGTTTCCCCTGGCCTGCCCTTCCCTCAACGGGCTTCTTGCACCAGCAAGTTCGTCAGCGTTGCAGGCGCCAGGGCAGACGTTCGGCAGCGGCGAGTTTGCGCTGGGCTGGGACTGGGCGTCCGTCGGTGCCCGCCGCGGCGGCTTCGGTGAGAGTTTCGGGGGCGGGCGCGGCCACCGGCAGCAGCGCGCCTTCCGCTTCCTTCGAAAATTTCAGCCCCGCTTCGTTGCCGTCCCAGTCGATCGAGATCACATCTCCCAGGCTCACCTGTTCGGTGGCCAGCAAACTCGCCAGCGGATACACCACGTGCCGC
>Ga0187781_10000211_pt1 | contig 41465 bp, 35 predicted proteins | sample 0715_SJ02_MP02_2_FD_132447 | JGI IMG/M metagenome (GOLD analysis project Ga0187781, IMG submission 132447) | Tropical peat soil microbial communities from peatlands in Department of Meta, Colombia - 0715_SJ02_MP02_20_MG | ecosystem: Environmental > Terrestrial > Soil > Wetlands > Peat | place... | reverse complement strand
CCTGAGCGAAGCGAAGGACCTGTGCAACTTCCTGGCTAAATGCATAGCTCCTTCGCGGCGACGAACGCCGCTCAGGATGACAATTTTATCGAAGCAAATCTTTACAGCGGACTGAGAATTCTCTGTCCGTTCTCGGCTACGGCTTGGCCCTTTCCCCGAAAACCGCTGTCCCTACACGCACGCAAGTTGAGCCTTCCTCGATAGCTACCTCGAAATCGTGCGACATGCCCATGGAGAGCACGTCCATGCCGACAGCGGGGAGCTTGCGCGCGGCGATTGCGTCCCGCAACTCGCGCAGCTTGCGGAAGTACGGGCGGGCATCTTCGGGATCGTCGGTGAATGGAGGCACGGTCATCAGCCCGCGGAATTCGAGGGCGTCGAAGCGTGGGGCGACCAGCAGCAGTTCTTCCAGCTCGCGCGAATCCGGCGCGACGCCGCTCTTGGCTGCTTCTCCGCCAACATTGATTTCGATCAGCACTGGCAGTTTTTTGCCCAGCTTGCGGGCGGCGGCATCGAGCTTGTCCGCCAGCTTCAACGAATCCACGGAATCGACTTCACCAAACAATTCCGCTGCTTTAGCCGCCTTGTTGGTCTGCAGATGCCCGATCATGTGCCACTCGGGGCCAGCGAGGTCGGCTAAGGCACCCGCCTTCGCTGTGAATTCCTGCACCCGATTTTCCCCGAACAGGCGCAGCCCGGCGGCATAGGCTTCGCGAATGCGTGCGGGTGGATGAGCCTTGGTCACGGCCATCAGTCGGATGTCGGCGGCGGGTCGTCCCGCGCGCCGCGCCTCCGCTTCGATACGGGCGCGCACAGCGGCAATGTTGTCAGAAATGGACATACAGAGAGCTAACCACAGAGGACACAGAGTCGCACTGAGTTCTGTGTGGTGAAACAATTTCTTACGGGCACCCCAGCGGGGCTCACGCCGCGCAAGCGCCGTCACATGATCGCGGTCGGCGGGGCCGGTTCATCGGGGCGGCCCGGATTCAGCAATGGCACCAGGATCATGACCGCCACAAGAGCTGCAAAGGCGATGACGCTGGTCAGGGGATGCTTGCCCAAGGCAAACTCATACAGCTTCGTGCTGGCGTGAGGATCGTGCGCAAGCCGACGCGCGAGTATGGCGGCAACTACGATTCCGCACAGCGCTTCTCCAGCAATCAAGCCCGAAGCGGTGAGTATGCCGGCATTTTCCACGCGCGCTTTCTGCGCATCGTTGTAGCCGCGGCGGTCGCGCAGCTTGTCCGTGGCCCAGCGGATCACGCCACCGACAAAAATCGCGAACGTGGTCCCCAGCGGCAGATACATACCCACCGAGAACAGCATGCAGCTCTTTACCTCGATCATAATCATGGCGATGCCGAGCAGGATGCCAACCACCACCAGCGGCCAGGCCATCTCTCCGCCCACGATGCCCTTGGCGAGCATCGCCATCAAGCCGGCTTGAGGCGCGGGAAGGTCGGTTGTGCCGAAATGATAGACCCGGTCCAGCCAAAGCAGTGGGAAGAAGAGAGCCAGCGACGCAACCACGATCCCGAACAGGTCTCCGATCTCCATTTTGGCTGGTGTTCCACCGAGAATGTGGCCGACCTTCAAGTCCTGCAGCATCTCGCCCGCGACAGCCGAGGAAACGCAAACCACAGCCGCCACCCCCAGCACGACCGCGACACCGCCCATGCCCGAAACACCCAGTGAAACCATCAGCAATGCTGCGATTACCAAGGTGCAGAGGGTAAGTCCGGATACTGGATTGTTCGACGAGCCGATCATGCCGACCAGGTTGCCGGAAACCGCGGCGAAGAAGAATCCAACGACGACCATCACGCCAGCCGAAACCAGCGATCCCGATAAAACCTTGGAGCTTGTCAGATTCCCCGCGCCGCTAAGGAAGTAGTGATAAAGAAGAATCATGGCCACGAAGACAAGCCCTACTCCCGCGAAAACAACCTTGGCCGACAGGTCACGGTCGGTGCGGCCAGTGGCGGCGTGCGCGGCGGCTGACTTGTTCAGATCAGAAACAGCCCGGCCGAGACCGGCCGCAAGCTGTTTGCGCATCTTGAACAGCGTGTAGGTCGCACCCACCAGCATGCCGCCCACCGCGATGGGGCGCACGATCGAATAATAGATGGCCCCGGCCAACAGATCCCACTCAAGCGGCTTGCCCCCGGGTTGCGCTGCCTGAATATAAGGACCGACGGTGAAGGTGAGAAGCGGAACCAGTAGTCCCCAGGCCAGCACGCCACCGGCGAAGTTGAGTGCGCCCAGCCGCGGGCCGATGATGTAGCCGACGCCCAGATATGCGGGGCTGATATCAGGAGCGCTGAAAAATGTGGCACCACCCGTTATCGTCGTGGTGACATTGGGGTTGTCGCCCGTGCGGAGGAGCAGCCTTTTCCCCAACTCGCTGATTTTCGTGTGCAAGGTGTTGCTGGGGCTGAACACGTTGACCGCACCCAGCAGATACATGAGTCCGCCGAAGCCCATGTTGGCGAACAGAATCTTGGCGGCCTTAGCTCCCTGCTGGCCCGCCTTGTGAATCTCGGAAGCGGCCACCGATTCCGGATATGGAAGTTCTGGGTCCTCGACCATGACGCGCCGCAGCAGGGTGACGAAGAGAATGCCGAGCGTGCCGCCGATCATCATCAAGGCAGCCGCCTTCCAGTATTGACCGTAGGTAAGTCCGCCTTTCCAGATCTCAGCCATCACGAAGGCCGGAATCGTAAATACCGCCCCCGCTGCCACTGACTCCCCGATCGATCCCACGGTGCGCGAGATGTTTTCCTCGAGCAGCGAGCCTTTCATCAGCCGCAGCAGGGCCATGCCGATCACGGCGGCCGGATAGGTCGCCGCAATCGTCATGCCTGCCCTCAGGCCAAGGTAGGCATTGGCCGAGCCGAGGATTGCAGTCATCACCAACCCAATCAGCAGGGCGCGGAGAGTGAACTCTTTCATTTGCATGGTTTCGGGAACATAGGGCTGATGTTTCTTGGCAGGAAGGTCAGTCACGGAGCTGCTCATAGGCAAAATCCTTTAAGGGCTTGGGATAGAAGCAAGTTCGTAGGCATTGCCTTTTCAGGCTGATTCAAAACAACGGAACGGCGCACGTTAGCATGCGGCAAGGTCGAATGACAAGTGCGTGGGAAGGAGCTGTGCCGTCGATACGCTGCCAAACATGCCCCAACAGACCTGGGCGATGTACTCGGTACACGCCCAATTTGTCCCCTCAGTGAGTCCCGGAATGGCTTTAGTGCAGGTCCTACCGAGACGGTCGGCAAGCGCGATTGGGTGTAAAATGTCGCTAATAGGTTCTCCGCCCCTTCGTAGTCTTTCGATTCCGAGGTGCCGCATGGGTAATAACTCCCCCGATCATGCTTGGATGCATTCGTACCGTTGCCGCGATTGTGGAAGCGAAGTGGGCTTTCGCTCGCGACGGCGTACGGTCATCGAGCGCTTCGTTTTGCCAGTGTTTTTCCTGCAGCCGGTGCGCTGCGGAGAGTGCTTCCGGCGGGATTATCGTCTGATTTTCACCAAGGTGCGCGAGCGTTTGTCGGATGTACCCAGAATTGCACCCGGCAAACCGTCAGCTACGACCAACCGCAACATTGCCTAACAACGGCAATCGCCGCTATACTTTCAGGGTGGCGGGCCAGGTAGTACACCGGAATGGGTCCGCGGCGGAGCCAAGTCGGCAGGCCGGCAGAGGAGGCTGTCTTCAGCAGTAGTGAGGACCGAATCCGGGCGAGCGGAGCCAGTGATGGACCGGCACGGCGTGCTGTTGTTTGCCTGCAGGGCCCCGACGTGGTCGACATAGCCCGGGTTAAGCTGAATTCAGCTGGCCCAACCTGGGTCAGCCGGGCTGCCGAGAGTTTGTTTTCGGTCTTGTTCCCTTCCGATTGCCGCATCTGCGGCATGCCGCTCGTAAACGTGTCGCGTCTGCCGGTGTGCCCGGATTGTGTCGCCGCGATGCGCCCGATTGCCGGGATGGTGTGCTCGGTTTGCGGGGAACGCTTGCCGCCCTCTTATGCCAGCTACGATGCCGGACGCCTGGCATGTTGTCCAGTTTGCCGCCGCGTCGAGCGCCCTTTCAGCCGGGCAGTAGCGTATGGCAGCTACGACAGCGGGCTTCGGGAGCTGATCCACCTGTTGAAATACAACGGCGTGCGCCCGGCGGCGAGCGTTCTGGGACGGATGCTGGCAGAGGCAATCGCCCCGCTGGAAGCGGCGTTTGAGCAGGCCAGGGTCGTCGTCGTTCCGGTGCCGCTGTTTAAAGCAAAGCGCCGCCATCGTGGCTTCAATCAGGCGGAATTGATTGCTCGCACGGCCCTCAGGTTCCAGGCGGGGGAGCGATTCGAGCTGGCCACGGGCATCCTGGAACGAACCCGCGAAACGCACTCGCAGATTGGCCTGACCAGCCATCAGCGCCGCGAAAACCTTCGGGGAGCTTTTGCGGTGCTCCAGGTTGGGGCAGTCAGGGGCCGCGAGATACTGCTCGTGGACGATGTCTATACCACCGGAACAACCGTGTCGGAGTGCGCTCGCGTGCTACGCCGTGCCGGAGCCGCTCAGGTGTGGGTAGCAACGGTGGCGAGAACATTGAAAGAGCCCGGTTTCAGTGTTTCAAGGTTTCAAAGTCTCAGGGAAGAATCCCGATCGGCAGAACTTCAGAGCGCCTGAGACATTGAAACTTTGAAGCGTTGAAACTCATGTCTTACCGGACAGAACTCGAAGCCGTACCGGCGGTACGGCATGCGGCCGGTCTGTTTCCGGCGGCGGCCCCGCACCGCGCCGGCGACGGCCATGCCCTGCTCGCGCCCGTCCTCGTGCTGAACGCGTCTTACGAGCCGATCAACGTTTGCGCCGCACGGCGCGCGCTGGTGCTGGTGCTCAAGGGCGTTGCCATGACGGAAGAAGAAAACGGGCACTTTCTGCACTCGGCCCGCATGGCCCTGCGCCTGCCCTCGGTGATCCGATTGCTGGAGTACCGCCGCATTCCGCATCAAAGCCGGGCGCTGTCGCGCAAGAACATCCTGCTGCGGGACCGCAACACCTGCCAGTATTGCGGCGCGGTGCTGCCCTCCAGCGACTTGACGCTCGACCACGTCCTCCCGCGCTCGCGCGGAGGCTCTTCCACTTGGGAGAATCTGGTTGCCTGCTGCCATCCTTGCAACCGCCGTAAGGGCAATCAGTCGCCGGTCGAAGCCGGGATGCGGCTGATGCGCGAACCCCGCGCGTTCAATCTGCATACCAGCCGCCACATCATGCGCTTGATGGGACGGTCGGACGACAAGTGGAGGAAGTATTTGTTTTACTAGCCTTCAGCTGTCAGCTCTCAGCCCAAGCGAGCTTGTGCTATATGCACTCATGAGCAAGTCTGCCCCCGCAGCGGGTTGGGCTTTTGCTGAAAGCTGATAGCCGACAGCTACTTCTGCGGCGGGTTTTGTCCTTCAGGCTTGGCCTGATCGGGCTTGTTTTGCGCTGGCGGTAGTTCCTTGCCCTCGTACAGAATCTTCACGTTCGAGCCGAAACGTTTGTAGTCCTCGTACTTCACGATCTCGCGGATGCGGACGTCCTCCGCCTTGAAGTGCAGTTCGTCGTCGGCCCGGGTATAGACAGGAAACCAGTATTGGCCGTCGACCTGCTGCCGCCAGGTGGTGAACTTGGGGAATAGATTCTCGTTGTCTCCACGGTTCTTGACCTCATTGCACGGACGCCCGTTGCACAGGTCGGGCACGGTTTTGCCGTAGGTTTTTACGATCTGGAAATCCTGATCGTACACCCAGACGCGTCCCTGAAAGTAGCGCTTCTTACCCTCAATCTTCTTCGGAGCGATATCGAAAACGTAGCAGTGCAATTCGTCCTCTTGCTGCTGGCCGACATAGAGGATGTTGTACTCGGGAATCTCTTCGGTGGTCAGTACAAAGGGCAACATGTGCCGGATATCCTGCATATCTTCCTGCGACATGTAGATTTTGGTAAGACTGGACTGCGGCGCGAACACGACATTCTCGAGGCGTTTGCCCTTGTCGTCAAACAGCACGTCGAAAACTTCGCGGTACTGGCCGTCGACCGTGTCCCCGTCGAGGGTCTCCACCTTCACATCCTGGCGATAGGTGTACTGTTCGCGCGCTTTGGCAAACTCGGTCTCCTTGGCCGAGAAGCGTTTGATGATCTCGTCGGGAGTGATGCCCTGCGGCGGAGCGCTGTCGAGCGGGCCTTCTTGTGCATGAAGCAACGGTCCAGCCAACCCGCAAGCCAGCAGGGTCAGAGGAAACAGACGACAAAGTAACAGTTTCATATTGTTAGTTTATCGAATCAGAATGACCGCTGTAGAGATGAAGCTCGCACCGTCTCCGAGCCTATGCTCGAGGATGCAGCCATAGCGCAATAAGCTCACCCCCACAATAATGAAACTGACCGCGGCGGCCCTCCCTCCTGCCCCTCTCCGCTCAGTGAGGCGGGAGGGTAGGACTGCTGCAGTTCTGCCATATAAGTTTGGATGCGGAAACGGAGAAGAGGTTGCCGACGAGGAAGGTTGGACGATGACGCGGGACTGAACCACTGCCGATTCGTTGTCATCCTGAGGCGGGCGTTCTTTGCCCGCTGAAGGATCTATGCAACTGGCTGGGAGTTACATGGATCCTTCGCGGCAAAAGCTGCCGCTCAGGATGACAAGAGGAAGCGCAAAAATGACAGATCGAGGCCGGGGAGCTAGAAGCGGCCTGCGCGCCCCTGCTAAACTTCTCCGTCCGTTGTGGAGGCCCTTTCATGCGCCGTTTTTTCCTGCTGATAATTGCAGTCGTTGCGTTCGCGTCGTTGGTGGTCGCCCAGGCCAAGCATCCGTTCACTTTTGAAGACATGATGAAGCTGAAGCGGGTGGCCGAGCCGCAGGTTTCGCCCGACGGCAAGTGGGTGATCTTCGCCGTCACCGACGTTGATCTTGAGGCCAACACTAAAACGCCGCATGTGTGGATCGTGCCGCTTTCTGGAACAGCAGGTTCCTCGACTACGCAGAAGGATTCGCAAGCGAATCCTTCTGCTCCGCTCGGAATGACAGGGGAAAAGAGTGGGATGACAGCGGAGCGGGAGATCATCGCTGATCAGGATGCGGACCGGCCGCGCTGGGCTCCGGATGGGAAGCGCTTCGCGTTTCTATCGACGAAGGAAGGCGGAGCGCAGGTGTGGATCGCGGAATTTGATGGCGCGACGGGAACTGTGACCGCAGTTCACAAACTGACCGACATTGCGACCGAAGCCGGAGGCGAACTCTGGTCGCCGGATGGCAAGAACATTTTGTTTACTTCGGATGTCTATCCGGAGTGTGACGGTGCGCCTGAGGCGGAGGCAGCGTGCAACGTGAAGAAGCTGCAAGAAGTTGAGCAGTCGAAGGTAAAAGCGCTCATCTTCGACCATCTTTTCTACCGCCACTGGGATGCTTACAAAGAAGGCAAGCGCAGCCACATCCTGGTCGTTTCTGCTCCCACGTCTCCCAAAAACGGGGAGACGTGGGGCACCCCAGTCAGCGGTGGCGCGGGCGCGCTCAACACGGCAGCCATCCTTCATCGCATTCGCGATCTTACCCCCGGCGACTACGATGCGCCGGAGTTCTCTCTCGGCGGGCAGGACGACTATGCTTTCTCGCCCGATGGGCAGGAGATTTGCTACACCTCGAATCACGACAAAGTCGAAGCCACTTCGACCAACAATGATCTGTGGACGGTCCCGGTGAATGGAGGGGCGGACGCCTCGTCCGCCCTGAGCGGAGCCGAAGGCTCCGCTCATGATTGGGTTAAGACAGTTCTGGCCCACACCAAGAACATCACTGCCGACAATCCGGCCAGCGACTCGTCGCCGCTCTATTCGCCCGATGGACGCTACATCGCCTACCGCGCCCAGCAGCGTCCGGGATACGAGAGCGACCGCTTCCGCCTCATGCTCTATGACCGCAAAACCGGCGAGAAGAAGAATCTGACCGAGAAGGTCGACCAATGGATCGGAACGTTCATATGGGCTCCGGATTCTTCGGCAATATATTTCGCCGCTGAACGTTCTGGTACGTTGCCGATTTACAGATGGATCGTCGATGATCCCGGGCCAAAGCGTAGGTACCTACCCAACCCGGAACTCATGTTCGGTGCGAGGGGTTACAAGGACGACGTCGCGGTTACGCCGGACGGCAAGACACTCCTTTTTACGGAGATGTCCATCATCTCACCGACGGAAATTTATGCCGGTAACCTCATCCCACCTAAGGACGACACGGGACTGAGGAGCTTCTACGCAATTTGCGGTGGGAGGGACCTGAAAGATTGCACAGTGGAGGAGCCCATCGGGAGCTCTCTGACTCACTTCAACGGCGCTGTGCTCTCGCAAGTCGCCCTGTCTTCCTTTTCTTCTTTCGCACTCGAACCCTTCTGGTTCACCGGTGGTCACGGCGACAAGGTCGAAGGCTTCCTGGTCAAGCCGCCGAACTTCGATCCCAACAAGAAATATCCCGTGAAGTTCCTCGTGCACGGCGGGCCGCAGCAGGCCTGGGACGACGACTGGTCGTATCGCTGGAATCCCGAGCTGTTCGCGGCACCAACCTCCGGCAACCAGGGCTATGTCGTCATCATGATCAACTTCCACGGCTCGACCGGCTACGGGCAGAAGTTCGTGGACTCGATCAACGGCGACTGGGGCGGCGCCCCGTATGAAGACCTGATGAAGGGCCTCGACTACGCCGAGCAGCAGTATCCGTTCATCGACAAGAACCGCGAGTGCGTGCTGGGCGCGAGTTTCGGCGGATACATGGTCAACTGGATCATCGGCCACACCGACCGCTTCAAGTGCGCGGTGTCGCACGACGGCGACTTCAACAACGAGGCGTCCTGGGGCACGACCGAGGAGCTGTGGTTTCCTGATTGGGAGCTCCATGGCACTCCGTATGACAACCGCGAAATGTATCGCAAGTGGTCGCCGCACCTTTTCGCCAAGAATTTCAAGACGCCGACGCTGGTTGTCCACGGGCAGCTCGACTACCGGGTCGACGTGAGCGAGGGTTTCCAGCTTTTCACCACGCTGCAAATGGAAGGTGTACCGTCGAAGATGCTCTACTTCCCCGACGAGGGCCACTGGGTGCTCAAGCCGCAGAATTCGCGGGTGTGGTACAAGACGGTGAACGATTGGGTAGATCAGTGGATCGGAGATCAGAGGACGAAGTAGGACGGAAATCACGTTAGTGGTGCAGTTTGATGCGGAAGCGAGCCAAACACGCTGAAAATTCCCACTTCTCGCGCACAGAACGCGCGAGAAATAGGGCACCCGGCTTTCGAGTTGCCGGGTAATAGCCCAGCTTGAATCTTGACCGTATCGTCATCTTCTGGGAGGCGTCATCGCGAGCGAAGCTGCTTTTCAGGCGGAGCGAGGGATCTCCCAGCAAGGGAACATGTCAAGGGAGATCCCCATTCGACTCCCCCTCGCTTCCGCTCGGGGTTCGCTCAGGGCAGGCTCTCGGCCCGCGGCTGCGCCGCCCCGACTGAAGCCAGGGTCTACCAGAAAAGCGCGGGCCTTCGGGATGACGCGCTTTCGGCTGGCTGCGCTCACTCTGGACGGGCCTTGGAGGTCCGCTCTTCCACCTGTGTCTGGCTGGGAGGTGCTGGCAGCACTTCCAGCGGATAGTCGAGTTGGGCATTGGTGCCGGCAGAAACGGCGACGTTCACCTCCACGGGTGGGCTGAAGCCGCCGCTGGAAGGGACGACGCTCGCCAGTCCGTTGATGTCGGTTGCGGCGCTGCTTTGACTCACGCTCAGAATCACCGGCATGACGGGGTTGATAGGATTGCTCTCGCCGTTGCCGCCGCCGGGAGGCGATCCGACCGGCCGCATGACTATGGTCTGGAACAGAACGGGCGCGGCCAGCACGGGATTTGGCGGGGATGAGGAATCCGTGACACGAACAACGACGGGTTGAAATGCCTGGCCAGTCGAGATCTGCCCGCCTCCGGAGACGGGCTGCAATTGCTGCTGGGCCAGAGGCACGGGATTAGCGTAGACGGTCTGGCACGGGGCATTCGTCGGGGCGACGCAGGCGGAGACCTGCACCAGCGCGGCAATCTGCGCAACCGACAGCGTCACGGTGGCGTTGCCGTTGGAGTCGGTGGTTGCGCCGGCCGCGCTGAGCGTGCCTGTCCCCTGCACCACGGTGAACTCCACGATCACGTTCTTCTGTGGTGTGCCGTTGGCGAGAACCCGCGCCGTGAGCGGGATGCTGACGGTAGCTCCCTGCGAAATCCACAAGTAGGTGGTTGAGACGCCGATGTCGGGGGCTGACTGGGTGGCGGTGAGCGTGGCCGACACCGACTTGGCCGGGCTGTAGACGCCGGGGGCAAGTGTGGCCGTGATGGTTGACGTGCCGCTGGCAGTGGGCGTAAGCCAGGTGGCCGCGTCTCCGCTCGCGTCGGTTGTGACCGTGCATGACGATATGCCATTACAGGCCGAAAGCTGCACGCTGTTGGTAGCACTCCAGCCGATGGTGGCGCCGCCGACGGGAGTGACGTTATCAGAAGCCAGCACCTGCACGATCACGGCGTAGGGGGCCTGAGTGCCTACGGGAGTGGGCGGATTGTGTCCGTTGAGAAGGAGGATGTTGTCGGTGGCCGCGGCGCCGTACGTCAGTGCATTGGTCATCGTCGTGGAACCGCCGGTGGTGGGATCGGTGATGGTGATGCTCTCGGGGCCGTCGCTGTTTGGGGGCGCGCCGAGAATCATCTGTCCGGCGCTGACGGCAAAAACCGTGGCCGCGTTGCTGCCTATGGTTGCCGTCTGTCCGGGGGCAAAGCCAGTGCCGGACACGGTGACTGGGGCGCCGGTCACGCCAATGCGCGAGGGCGAAACCGAATCGGCATAAAGCACCTGCGCCTGGTAATGATAGTCGGGCCGGCCGTCACCGCGCAGATCGGAAATTCCAATCAGGAAGTTGGCTGACGTGGAGAGTGCGGCGTCGAGACGCGTCAGCCCGAAGGTGACCGTGTTGAACGAAGACGGCGTGAAGGCCCCAGGGCTCGAGCCTTGCGGATCGGAAGCCGCCCACATTCCGATCACAGGCTGGGCTTTTGACTCACTGGCTTGTCCGGTCCCGTCGAGCGCCGTTACGGCGACCGATAAGGTACGGTTGGCCTGGGCTGGCAGCAGGAAGTAGGGCACATCGCCGTAACCGCTGAGCGATCCGGTCCAATTACCCGCGGCAGGCACAGGCGCTGGGGCGGTCCAGGTTGCTGAAGCAGCCCAGGGTGGCACTGGCTGTGTGCTGCCCGACATGTGAATATCCTGCTCGACATCCTGGCCCAGCGTGAGGGTGACCGTTACAGGCGCGAAAGAGCCTGAGGGCTCGACTTGCAGCGGGCCATACGGCCCCACGCCGGCCGACCAGGTCGGATCGAGCGCTTCCACGCTCAACTGATACTGCCCGCTGCCTCCGTTGGGCAGCTGCAATCCGGCCAGATCGAAGAAGCCTTCGACAGTCGTGCTGTTCGATCCCCATTCGCTGAACGGATCTCCGAGCGCGTTGTCGAACCCGGTAACGGGGTTGCCGGCATTGCCGGTAAACAGAAACCCGGAGACGGACGAGGCCGCGTACTGGCGAGAAGGCACGCCGGTCACGGGATCAATCATCCGTGCCACGACGTTGACGCCTTGCATGGGCTGCGTAGGATTTCCGGAAGAATCGGTGAAATACACGGATCCGTGGATGCGCGCGGTAGCCGAGGAAAAGATCTGGCTGCCGGAGAGGTTCGACTGATTCTGCGCCGTTACCGGGTAGAGGCGTGAGATGGCGGCAATGTCGTCCATGGAAAGCTGATAGGGGTTGGGATAACACGTCGTAATGGGCACGCAGCTGACCGGGTCGGTGTAGTGCATGACGGGAAAGCCGGCGTAGTCAGCGGCAGTGGGCGCGGGATTGCCCGTGAGCACGTTGAGATTCACCTGCGACCATCCCAGGCCGAGCACATTGCCGATGACGCGCACTAGACGGTACTCAAGGTCCACGAGTTGCGAGGACTCGAGCGCGCACTGGCCGTTAAGCACGATGAGAGCGTGCTGGAATATGGCGGTCGATGCGAAGTTGTCGTCGCCGCCGTAGGCAGCGTTGAAAAAGCATTGACTGGAATCGCCCGCGCCGCTGCCCAGCAACGCGTCGGTGACCGTGCCGTCGTAGTCGTAAACGATGCCAACGGGCGTGCCGGTAGCCGAAGGGGTAATGTCAGCAGGTCCGGTAACGACCCCGTTTTGCACGGTGATGTTCGAGCCATTTACATCTTCAGCGAGCTGGCCGCCGCTGGTTGCGGCGATGGCAGCGGTCGGGACTGAGGTCCACTGGCTGAATGCGTCGGCGACGAAGGAGTTGGCCGCGGCATTGGGCAGGACTGGGCTGAGATCGCCTTGATCGGTGTAATAAGTGATCTGCCCCTGCGCCCAAACCAGTGGCTGGCCTGTGGTGGAGGTTTCAAAGTGGCTCGTGCCGGCAATGTAGTCGGGCCCGCCGGCGCGGCTGAGCAGGACGAAGAGGAAAATGATGGCCGCGGCGACGGCCAGCCGCAGGAGGAATGCACGAGCGGTAAATGCCATGTAAGTCATGGTCACCTCCTTGTGGTTGTGCTCGTCCATTCCTCCCCGGCGGCTCGCCGCACCGCCCGGGCGAAGTCGCTGTAACTGACTCGCGACTTCCCACCCAGAACGGGATCCCGCCGAAAAGCGGAAAGCTGTTGTGCCGTGAAGAGGATTCGGTTCAGAGGATCGATCGCGAAACGTCCCATCGCGCCGCCCACGCAACTGGTCAAGCCAAGCTTGCTGGGGGGATAAAAGAAGAAGACAGCGCGCTCGCCGATGCGGTAGCGCTGGCCGCTGGACCAGAGGCCGACCCATTGCGTCACGGTCAGATCCTCGCCGGGCGTGGCTCCTCGGATAGCGTTCTCGACGTGAAACGTGATCGAAACCGTTCCCAGAGCCTCGCCAGCGGTCTCATGGGGACGGACCACGGCGGTGACCGTCCCGGAGAAAATCATGCCGGCCGAGCGCGCCAGCTGCGGCAAGCCGAATATGCCGGGCGGAGAGACCGGAGCAGGTGGCCAGCCGCGAATGGGCTCGGGAATGGGCAGTGGAAGGGGACGGGGCGTGCCAAACGCGAGATCAGATTTGAGGTCCGCAGGATCAGAAGCGCGAACTGGACCAGAGCCGGCGACACGAATCGGGCTGCCCGACTGGCTGGGCGAAAGTCCCGGTTGCAGAATCGCTAACGAGAACGCGAGCGCACACCAACACACGCTCCCACGCATGAGGAAGCCTCTCGGGTGCAATGTCGCTCGGAAGGAACTGCCGGGAAACGCCACAGGCTAGTCCTGTCGGCAAAGGAGAAGCAGTGACGGATGTCACAGCGGCCTGTGGAATAACGGTGCTAAATACTTCCCAAACGAGGTCCAACAGAAAGTCAAGTCAGGAGGCCGGTCATGACGCTGAGAGGAAGAATGATCCGGCGCTTTGGGATGGGCCTGCTGGTGATCACCACGGCCATGTTTCTGCTGGCAGGTTCATTGCGTTTCTGGCAGGGCTGGACGTTTCTGGGACTCGCTTATGGGCCACCGTTCGTGTTCGCGCTGCACGCGGCGAAGCATAATCCGCGGTTGCTGGAGCGTCGCATGCAAACGATGGAGAAGAATCCCCGGCAGATGCTGGCAAACGTGCTGGCGAGCCTGATCATTTTCTCGACCATCGGACTGTCGGCGCTAGACTTCCGCTTCGGATGGTCGCGAGCAGGGCGGGGCGCGGTGCCGCTCTGGGTTGTGGTTCTGGGGCAGGCGGCGGTTCTGGGGGCAGTGGGATTGATTATCTGGACGATGAAGGTGAACAGCTTCGCCGCTCGCACAATCGAAGTCCAGGCAGGACAGACCGTAGCCACCACCGGGCCATACGCTGTGGTGCGGCATCCGATGTATGCCGGGGGTGTTCTCGTCGTCCTGGCGACGCCGCTGGCGCTCGGATCGTATATTGCCCTGCCGGCGTTCGTGCTGATAATTCCAGTACTGGCCTACCGCCTGCTGGATGAGGAGAAAGTTCTCCGCCAGGGTCTGCCTGGCTACGAGGAATACTGCCAGCGCACGCGCTTCCGGCTGGTACCGGGAGTGTGGTAACTCGGGGGCGCTCCCAATTCTCAGCTCGCGGCTTGCTGCGGCGCCTGAAACGCCTGCCGATAGTCCTGGGCGAACTCGGTGAAGTTCTTCGGTTTACGGCCGAGAATCTGTTCCACATCGCGAGTGATTGTGGCGGCCTTGCCCTCCCGATACAGCCGCTGCAGATCAACGAGAGCATCGACCTGCCACACAGGAAGTCCCGCGGACAACAACGCCTGCTTGAGCTGCTCTGCGGGGAGATTCACGAAGCGAATCTCGCGGCCGGCCGCGGAGGAGAGAATCTGCGCAATCTGATTGTTGGTCAAAGGCTCGGGCCCGGTGAGAGTGTACGTCTTGCCGATGTGGCCGTCTTCGGTGAGGGTTTTCACGGCGACGGCAGCTACGTCGCGGATATCAATATGGCTGACTTTGCCATCGCCTTCGCTGCCGTAAAACGCGTTCTGCGCGTTGATGGTCGAAGCGTTGTAGTTGACCCAGTTTTGCATGAATCCGTTCGGCCGGAGAAACGTGTAGGGCACGCGCCTGGACAAAATGTAGTCCTCGGATTCGGCGTGCTGGCGGGTGAAGGTGGCGTCTCGGCCGCCCATAGCCGAGAGTTTCACAAGCTGTTTGATATTCGCTTGGGCGATGACATCAACGGCGCTGCGCTCAAGGGCGGGAAGTTGCGCGGTTGGCGGCCCAACCAGGAAGACCCGATCCACGCCTTTAAGCGCGGCAGCAATCGTTTCAGGCTTGTTGTAGTCGATGGTGACAACTTCGACCCCTTTGGGAGCTGAGCTCGCACCTGCGTCCTTATATCCCGCGCGGACACGTGCGCCTGTTTTGGCTATCTGGTCGAGAACTTCTCGGCCAACGTTGCCGCTGGCGCCTGTGATCAGAATCATGAGAGCAGCTCCTTAGTTTTTCGACTGGAAGTTGGATGAGTCACGCCCCTGCCAGGATTCTCGCATTCCGCATTCCCGTATGTCGTCGATGCGGGCTGCAAAATCTTTCACAACGGCGGCGATGATACTTGGCGGCGGGATCGACCGAGACCGCAGTGAAAGCACTTGTGTTAGTCTGCAAACCAGGACAGCCTACCCGTAAAACGATTCACAGTGTCGCGCCGCTAAGTGGTATAGAATGCCGTTTCCACCGCGAGGGCCAACGTTCAAGGCTCTCGACTGACCCTCGACTCATAAGTAATGCCCCGGATGCATGGACGCTCTTGCTCGCAATGAAGCGCAACTCCCGGAAAGGCCCACGATCCCGGCCAACGTGATCGTGGGCGCGGTTTTGCTGGCTGCCTTCACCGTTTTCATCACCTGGCGCGCTCATCGTGTCGAACTGGATCTCGAACGCCAGGAGGAGCAACCTGCGATCGTAGATCGGCAAGCGCCTGAGTTTTCCGCTGTCGCGCTCGACGGCCGGACGGTCTCGCTGGCGGACTTTCATGGTCAGAAGAAGGTGGTTGTGGCTTTCTGGGCGAGTTGGTGCGGACCGTGCCGCCTGGAGATGCCCAACCTGGTCAACTTTTACAAGACGCACCATAAGGATTCGAGCGATTTCGAGATTCTTGCCGTGAGCATCGACGAGGATCCCACAGAAGCGACGAACTTTGCGACGGCGCAAAGACTGAATTTTCCGGTGCTGCTCGATCCCCGGCAAAAAGTGGCCGAGTCCTTTGAGGTGGAGGGAATTCCTACAATGTTTGTGATCGACAAGAACGGGAAAATAACTTACGGACGCGCCGGCTTAGACCCGGTGGTGCAGTACACCTTAGTCCGAGAGCTGGGAATCCAGGAAAAGATTGAGGTGCAAGTACAAGGAGCAGCCGATGGCAGCGCCAGCCATTGAATTCGCCGAGGTGACGAAAATCTACCAGCGGCGTTTTCGGAAAACGCAGGTTGCAGCGCTTTCGCAGGTTTCTTTCGAGGTGGCCCGGGGCGAGGTCTGCGCTTTTCTTGGTCCCAACGGGGCGGGCAAGACGACCAGCATGAACATCCTGATGGGGTTTGTCTTTGCGAATTCAGGAAGGTGCCGCATTCTGGGCTACGGGCCGGGCGATGTCCGCGCTAAAGAACGTATCGGTTTCCTTCCTGAGCACTTCGCCTTCTATCGCTATCTCAATGCCGAGAAACTGTTGCAGTTTCATCTTCGCCTGAGCGGGCGCCGCCTAGCGGACCCCGTTCGCCTGATTGCAGACCTGCTCACGGGAGTCAAGCTGGAAAACTACAGGTCTTTGAAGATCGGGAGATTTTCGCGCGGCATGGTGCAGCGGCTGGGCATCGCGCAGGCGCTGATCGGCGATCCGCAACTGCTGGTCCTCGACGAGCCGACCTCAGGCCTGGACCCAGCGGGGCGGAAAGAGGTGCGCGACCTGATTCTGGCTCTCAAGGCGCAGGGCAAGACGATTTTCCTGAGCTCCCACATCTTGTCCGAAGTGGAGCAGGTTTGTGATCGCGTGATCATCATTGACCGCGGACACACGGTTCAAGCTGGCACCATGCATGAGATGCTGGCGGAGGGGAACCGCGTGGAGATCGTCGTTGATCAGTTGCCGGAGGCGATGGAAGCGGCTGTGAAAGAGCGAGGCGGGTCTGTGGAACGCAGTGCTGGACGAGTTCGCATCGCCGTGGACGCGCTTCATAAGCGCACTCTGGCGGAGATGTTGTGGGCAGCGGGGTGTGACGTGGTCAGCATCACGCCCATAAAAGGTTCGCTGGAAGAAACCTTCCTCAAGCTGGTGGGTGCAGGAGGTTTGCAGTGAAGATCCGCACCATTGCGTTCAGCACGTTCGGCAGCTTTCTGCGCAACAAGGTGATCCTTTTGTTCGGTAGCCTGTTCGCCTGCATTGTGCTGCTCATGATGTCTCCGTTGATGGCCTACAAAGCCATGACCAACGCGGCCAACGCGCAGCAGATGCAGGGGTTCATTCTGAACGAGGTGGCAAGCGTGGTGTCGCTGGTCAGCGGGTTTGGGAGCTTGCTGGCCGCGTGGGCCGCGGCGGATTCGGTGGCCGGAGAAATGAGGTCAGGGACAGTTCTCGCCGTGATGGCGCGACCGCTTCGCCGCTGGGAGTTCCTGGCAGGAAAGTACCTGGGGGTGCTGATGCTGATGGCGGTTTACACACTGGCCATGCTGGGAGTGACGTTTCTTCTGGCGTGGTTGGGAGGCCAGCGTTTTCACACTTCGCTCTGGACGCTGCTGGTCTATCCCATGGTGCGCTACGCCATCTGGGCCGCGATTGCGATGCTGTTGGTGACCGTGATGCACCACATTCTTGTGATGGGCATTATCGTGGTCCTGGCCACCGCAGTTCAGATCTTTGCGGGTACAACAAGCCACATCCCAGCGTGGGTGCGTCTGCCAGTACACGTCGTCCTACCCTTTACCAATCTGCTTTCCGAAGAACGCTTCATGGTTATCACGAAGGCCTCGTTGCGGCCGTTCCCATGGACGAGCCACCTGACCCTTCTGGCGTACGGCGTGAACTATGCCCTCGTGTGTTTCCTGCTCGCTGTCCTCCTGTTTCGACGGCGGTCTTTGGTGCGCGATTGAAGCACGAGGTGAGGAACCGCAAGAAGTGCCTTGCGACCGAGGTCCGAATGCTGGAGATCGGCGTCGAGGTCACACTTCATTTCAACTGCTGAGTTTGCCGATTCTCCATGCGGAATGGGACAATACAGGCTATGCGAAAATCTTTGACCGTTCTCGTAATTCAAGTACTCGCAGTGTGGATGTTGCTCGCGGCCTATGCGCTCGCCCAGCAGACCCCTGCGGCCACGACTGCCCAAACAGCTGCGGCGCAGCCAGCTTCAGGTCAAACTCCGTCGGCTCAGAGCGCTTCCGGCCAAACGGGCTCAGCCAAGGGCGGTGCTTCGGCCAAAACGCAGGCCAGCACCACCAAGAAAGCCGCCGGCACAAAAAGCGCCGCGCCCGTCACCCTGACGACAGACAAGGAAAAGCAAAGCTACGCCATGGGGATGAACCTGGGCACGGGACTACACAATCAGGGATTGACGCTTGATCCGAACCTTGTGGCACGGGGCATGGAAGACGCCATGAGTGGCGGCAAGACTGCGATGACCGAGGACGAAGCCCGGGCGGCCCTCCGACAGCTGCAAACCGAGGTTCAGCAGAAAATGGGCGCGAAAGCACGCCAGGAAGGCGAGGAATTTCTCGCGCTCAATAAGAACAAGGAAGGCGTGGTCACGCTGCCGAGCGGCCTGCAATACAAGATTCTGACGCAAGGGGACGGACCAAAACCCACGGCCAGCGACACCGTGAACTGCAATTATCGTGGCACTTTCATCAATGGCACGGAATTTGACAGTTCCTACAAGCGCGGCCAGCCGGCGTCGTTTCCAGTCAGCGGCGTGATCAAGGGCTGGACGGAAGCGCTGCAACTCATGCCGGTAGGATCGAAATGGCAGCTCTTTATTCCCTCCGATCTGGCCTACGGAGATGCCGGTCGGCCCGGGATTCCGCCTAACTCGGCTCTGATTTTTGAGATCGAGTTGCTCTCGATCGGCGAGGCGAAGAAATAGTTCAGAAATGGATTGGGCCGCCGGCCAGGGGGGACGGCCTTTTCTGCATTCTCAGGATCACGTTCCATCCCTTTGCGTGCCCGTCGTAACCAGCGTAAGGGTACTTTCCCCTCCTCCCATATAGTCTGTGAGCCCACTCCAGGTGTCTCAAGCCTGACGCTGAAGTTGCCGATAGAGAGCACAGGCGAGGCGAGCTTCTGTGAAAATTCTCTTAGTTGAGGACAGCCTGCCGATTCGACGGGCCAATGAATCGGCGTTGCTCAAGGCGGGCTACGAAGTGGTTTGCGCCGAAGATGGAGAGACGGCGCTGCGGCAGGCGCAAAATGAGAAGCCTGATCTGATCTTGCTCGATATGATCTTGCCTAAGATGAGCGGACCGGATGTACTGCGTCATCTCAAAAGTGAACCGCAAACAGCGGAAATTCCTGTCGTGGTGCTCAGCAGCCTCACCGAAAAGAACCGGCAGAAGCTGATGGACGAGGGTGCCGAAGAGTACATCGAGAAGAACTCGCTCATGCCCCTGCCGGGAATGAACCTGCTGCCCAAAATGCTGGAGAACATCATCTGTCGCATCAACCGCAGGCGCGGTGTCGCCTTCTCGGACGTGCCCATCCAGAAGTGAGGCGGAGCGGAGCCCAGGAGCTAGGGGCGCTCGCCTCTTGTTATGCGCCCATTTGTCGATGTGTCTCAGTTTGAATTCTGGCAGCGGCTCCGGTTTGAATCTCATTCGTCTTTGCAGGCGTCATCCCGAAGACCCGTGCTTTCACCGTCGGGCCGTGGGATCTCGCGTGGGCCTTTCGTGCAGGTCCGCGCCAGATCCCTGGCTCCGCCTGAAGAACGGCTGCGCTCGGGATGACGCCATCTAAAGGTGTTGAAAACTCAAACTGACACTCCGCGTAGATGACGAGCTGAAAAGGAAGACCGCTGGCTCACGGCCGCGATTACAGCGAATGCTGCAGATGTTCCTGGGCGGAGAGATTGGCGCCTGCTAGCAGCAACAGTCCGGTTAGAAATGCCCAGAACATCAGGCTGACCGAGAGCGCGAACGGTCCGTAGACTTCCTGAAAATTCAGCCAGGGAAGGGCGAGGATGTAGGCGTACTTCAGCGCCTCGGAAAGCAATCCCATGATGATGGCAGCCGGCAGCACGGCGCGCGCCGGGACTTTGCCATTGGGCAGCACCCAATAGATCAGAAAGAAAATGGCGATGCTGGCGGCAACCGCGAAAACCTTCATCACGGCGAAGCCGAAGTAGTGGATGACCAACGGGGCGTGGCCGCGCAGCAGCCATTCAAACGGCGCAATAATGCCGCCGGTCAGGGCAATCGAGAGCAGCGCCAGCCCACCGCAGGCGAAGGCCAATCCGAAAGATACGATCTGATTTCCCAGGTAGGAACGGTTGCTCGGAAAACGCCAGACGCCGTTCAAAGCCACTTCGAGGGGGAGAAATATCCCCGAGGAAGTCACCAGCAGGATAATCAGCGACGCGAACTGCACCCGATGGCGCGCATTCACCATGGAGTTGAGGTTGCGGATGACGAAATCCTGACCCGCCGGCAGATAATCGCGCAGCAGCTGCGCGACGACCTCGGCCATGACCCGGGAGTGAAACACGCGTCGGATCAGAATCATCATCAGCACCACAAAGGGGAAAAATGACAGGATGGCATTGGCCGCTACCGAGAAAGCGAAGGTGTGGACTTCGGTCCGCATGAGGTACTTCAGCGTGGAAAGTGCAAGCCCGGAAGAGACGCGCGCGGGCAGGTGCAAGGGCCGGCTGGCTTCGCCAGCAACCACCGGACTGGGCTGATTCGACACGGACAATGCCATCCTATCAGAGGGCTGAGGAACGGCTGGCACCGCGGCGAAACCGAAGCTACGGGGAGCCGTTACTGCTGTGTGTTACTTTAATCCCGTTTAAGTTACCGGACCCGCCGGAGGGGACCCCCGGTGGCGCTCTTCTAATTCCACTTGCGAAACGTATCACTAATGCTTATGATCTGTTGCTCAACACCACGACAGTCCGGTGTTGAGACCTGCAAGGTCGGGTTGACGTTGGGTTGAGTAGTGGAAAAGCGCCAAAGTCACGGGCTCCGGAAGTTCGCACCGCGGTTTCTCTCTGCGGCACAGAACTGAGGAGCTTTTTCCTTTTTGGAAAGGTGGTTGGAGTTCTTCCCTGCCGCATCAGCGCAGCCAACAAGTTCTGCCGGCTTCTTTGAGGGGGCTTCGGTCGACCGGGGCGACGATCGAAGATGCTGGAGAACGACTTTTCGCGATTGGTGAAAGGAGTATTTCCGTGAGAGAGAAAGGAACAGTCAAGTGGTTCAATGGGGCGAAAGGATACGGCTTCATCCAGCGCTCCACGGGGGAGGACGTGTTCGTGCACTTCTCCGCGATCCAGGAGAACGGCTATCGTACGCTGAACGAGGGTGAGACCGTGGAGTTTGATCTGCTCAAGGGCCCCAAAGGCTTCCAGGCGGCAAACGTCGTCCGGGCCTAGCTGCGAACCATTCGGAGCCCGCCCAGAACCCTCCCGATTCCCGCCGGGAGGGTTTCTAACTTTGGTCGGGAGGAAAAGAAAAAGGCGAAGGCGCGGGTACGACACCGCCTTCGCCAACGAACCTCTAGGCCGCGACTGCATGGGCCAGCGCACTTGTGTCACGCGCCGGTTTCCTCCGCAATAGCAGTCCGGCCGTGAAACCCAGCGACGCGTTCTGCGTGAAGATCTCGATCACGTGAATAAAGCGCTGCCGTGGCCCCATGCCCGGGTTGGGCAACACTAGCGGGGCCAAGCCTCCGGTCACCCAGATCAGCAGGCCCACAGCGATCGCCGTCTGCAACCGGCTCAAGCGCAGCGTGCGGATCGCGGGCAGCACCGCCAGAGTCATCAGCACGCCGCGGGCGATCTCAATTGGCCAGAACCAGGCGCCTAGCTTGGCCACTAGCTCCGCCGCGTGCGGATAGTACTGTTTTGTAAAAAACTGAAACGTTATCCCTCCGAACACCAGATAGTAGAAGGCATAGGCCAGGCCGCACACCAAGACCAGTCCCACGAGCGCTCCGGGCGAACGCAGGTCCGCGCTTGTCCCCTGCGCTTGCGGAAGCTTCAGGATCACCGCCAACACAGCCAGCACGAAAGCCATAACCGTATAGGTCACCGCGCCCCACACCAGCCACTGGACTGCATGCTGCCGGGACTCCGGCACAAAAACCATCGCCTCCGACCAGAGACAGAGTAGGGTTACTAGCAAGAACACGGGGAGAATCACGCCGAACTGCGCCAGCCAGCCGCGCGGCCCGAACCGTGCCACTGGCACGAAAGCCGCAGCGAACAGGATTCCGCCCAGCCACCACCAGGCGAAGTGGCCGGTCCCCAACGCGCCGAAGGTGATGACCAGTCCCCCAACCAGACAATAGAGAGCGATGCGAAGAAAGTTCATAACTAGTTCTCCTTGTGATAAGCCGCGAGGGCGGCCTTGGTCCAACGAAACAGAGTTTCATAACCCAGGATGCCGCTTTCGAGCGCCAGCCGTCCCGACAGGGGCATCGCTGAACGATTGTTCTTGAGGTACTCGCGAAGAGTCGGAATGTACGAGGCCAGTTCTTTATGGAATGCCTGAAGGAAACGACGCGTGGCAACCGGGCCCGCCGATTCATCCATGAAGGCAAAGCGCAGCATGAGAGCATCCAGGCGGCGCACGACGTCGGCCCGGGTAATGGGGCGCAATTGCCAGCGGCGGAATTCCGTCCGGCCCCGCAAAGTCAATTGAAAGAGCCGCCGCTCGCGCTGGCCCTTTCCAGTCTCGGTCTGCCCGCGAATCAGCCCGCGGCGCTCCAGGCGGTGCAGCGCGGGATAAATTGTGCCGGGACTGTCGCTGTAGGAAGTCATCGGCGTGGAAGAAAAGAATTTCCGCAGATCATAGCCGGAGCAAGGTTTCTGCGAGATCAGCCCCAGCAGCGCAAAGTCGAGCGTCGTGATAGTCTGCATGGCAATGATACGATACGTTACGTACTATTATAGTACGAGTCGTATTATATGCAAGCGAAATCCTCATGCTATGGTGGAGCGTCCGGCAGTCGAGTGGAAGAGACCTTGCCCAGGAAAGGGAAGTGCCAGATCCAGAGGGCGTTCTGCCGAGGGTCCGCAGATGATCTCAGGCTGGCAAGCGTCTTCTTGCGCCTGGCTACAAACCGTTCCAGATCATCTCAAAATGGCTTAGTTATGTCGGCCGCCTTGCCTGATGGAAGGCGTCTCCGGGCCGACCACTGAGCTGAAGACCAGCCCGCCGCCCCATGGATTGCGTCCTCAACTGGCGGCACCTGTTGCGGTAAAGAGACGGCGCGCTATTTCAGCCGGACGAACAACAGCACGAAAATCGCCCACACCCCGACCGTAGTGGGGAATTGCACCAAGGAGGCGTTTTGCAACGCGCCTCCCCGGGGCAAGAAGTATGTCCCGAGCATCATGGCAAGAGCCGTGAGGATTCCAAGAAGAAGTCTGACTTTCCAGTTCATGCGTGTGTGACCTCGCTTTCGTTCGGTGACTGCGAAGCGCAGAGATTGTACCTCACTCTGGGGGCGGTTCGGCGTTGTGCGTGGCCTGTTGAGACCAACTGCGTCGAAAGTCGCTGGTCGGACAAAGCCTCGTCATCGCAGAGGCCACCCTAGTCGGCGGGCGGCGGATTGACCACCAAGCTCAGCATGTTCGAGGTGCTGCCTAGGTTGGTCACATCTCCGGCATAGGAAGCCACGAGGCTCTTCGTGTTGGCCACTTCAAATGTGTCGGTGTAGCTGGCCTGGCCACTGGCGAGCGGAATGGTCGCGATCACGGTTCCGTTCTTGGTGAAGGTGACTAATCCTCCGTCGGGCGGCGTCAGGCCGGAGGACGAAGTCACGGTGGCCGTCAACGTCACCGGCTGGCCGACGGTCGCCGGATTCGCGCTCGAGACCAGCGTCGTGGTGCTCGTCGCCGGGTTCACAACCAGGTTCAGCACCGCCGAGGTGCTGGGCTGGTTGTTGGCGTCGCCGGAGTATTCAGCGACAATCGTCTTCGTGTTCGCATTCGTATAGACCTGGGTGTAGCAGGCCTGGCCATTGGTCAGCGGGACGGTCGCCAGCGCCACGCCGTTCTTGACGAAGGTCATTGTGCCGGTTGGGGAGTCGCCGGTGACGGTTGCGGTCAGGGTCACGGACTGGCCCGCCGTGGCCGGATTCGCGCTGGAGACCAGCGTCGTGGTGCTCGTCGCCGGATTCACGACCAGGTTCAGAGGCGACGAAGTACTTGGTTGGTTGATATTGTCACCGGAATATTCGGCGACAATGCTCTTCGTGTTGGCCGAAGGGTAAGCCTGCGTGTACGTTGCCTGGCCGTTGGCAACTGGGACCGTGGCAAGCGGCTCGCCGTTCTTGGTGAAGGTCATGGTACCGGTGGGAGATATCCCCGTAACCGTAGCCGTAAGAGTGACCGGCTGCCCTGCCGTTATCGGATTCGCTGACGCGGAGAGGGTAGTCATTCCGCCACCGAGTGGAACCCGACGGATGCGATTGTTAAACGTGTCGGAGATGAAGAGATTGCCAGCGTGGTCGATCGCCACCCCGGAGGGGAAGTCGATGCTGGCGTTCGTGGCCAAATCGCCGTCTCCAAGGAACCACGGGATTCCATTGCCCGCCACGGTGGTAATGATTCCAGTAGCTGCGCTGACGCGCCGCACGCGGTTGTTCCCCTCATCGGCGATGAACAAATTGCCGGCGCCGTCCACCGCGACCGCGACAGGGGAGTAAATGGCGGCATCGACGGCTGGGCCGCCGTCGCCGCCGTAACCTATGCCGGAGGTGCCAGCTACGGTCGTGATGACCTGTGTCACGGCGTCTACGCGGCGGATTACGCAATTATAGGAATCCGCGATGAACAGGTTTCCCCCATTGTCGACTGCCACTCCCACAGCCCAAGTAAGCGATGCGCTGGTGGCCGGACAGCCGTCGCCCAGGTTGTCAGTCTCAGCAGCGCACCCCGAACCGCCCCCCGCAGCCGTGGTGATGATGCCCGTGACTGCGTCTACGCGGCGGACGCGATTGGTATTAGCGATGAACAAATCGCCCTCGTGGTCCAACGCAACACCATATGGAAAGACAAGGCTGGCGCCGGTTGCCGGGCCTCCGTCGCCGGTATAGCTGCCGATGCCGTTGCCCGCTACGGTGGTGATGATGCCCGTCACCGCGTCCACGCGGCGAATGCGATTGTTGCCGCTATCCGCGATGAAGACGTTGCCCCCGTTGTCCGTTGCGACGGCATAGGGAACGCTAAGATTCGCGTTGCTGGCTAGTCCGCCATCACCGTTGTAACTGGGGTTCCCGTTGCCTCCCGCCACGGTAGTAATGATGCCTGTACCTGCACTGACACGCCGCACGCGGTTATTCCCCTGGTCGGCAATGAACAAATTGCCGGCACCATCCGTGGCTAAGCCGAATGGTTGGTAAAAGCTGGCATCAGTCGCGGGACCACCGTCCCCGCTGTACCCGTAGTCGCCGTTGCCTACTAAGGCAGTAATGATGCCGGTCGATCCGTCTACTCGCCGGATCAGGTCGTGGCCCGGCGGAGCCGGCCAGTCTGCCCAACCCGCAACCCAGTTACCGGAATCAGCGACGAGTATGTTGCCCAGGCTGTCGACCACGACCCCCTTCGGCGTGATAATCGGGGCGCTCAAGGCCGGGCATCCGTCGCCAACGGAATCAGTCTGAGCAGCGCATCCCGATCCCCCTCCAGCCACGGCAGTGATGATGCCAGTTGACGCGTCCACGCGCCGAACTCTGCCGTCAGGAGGGTAGCCGCTATCCGCTATGAGCAGGTTTCCGGCTGAATCAAAAGCCACCCAAGAGGGATCAACAAGCCGAGCACTGGTGGCGACACAACCGTCCCCCACCGAGTCGGTCTGGGCGGCGCAACCGTATCCAAGGCCTGCAAATCGTGTGATCACACCCGTGGCAGCGTCCACACGGCGGATCATGAGGGTGCCGGGATTCGCGATGAACAAGTTACCCGCGCCGTCGAAAGCCAGCCCAACTGGGCTGTAAATATTGGCGCTCGTAGCCGGACAACCGTCACCGAGTTGGTCGGTTTGGGCCGCACATCCCCCTGTCCCTCCAGCAAATCGAGTGATGATACCAGTGACTGCATCCACGCGGCGAATTATGCTGTACCCCGTATCCGACACAAACAAATTCCCGGCGTCATCCAGCGCCAACCCAGTAGGGTTGTTAAGAATGGCGTTGAAGGCCAGACAGCCGTCGCCCAACCCGTCGGTGTCGTTGGCACAATCACCGCCGTCGCCCGCTAGTGTAGAGATCATGCCGGTAATGGCGTCCAACCGACGGACGGCATTGTTGCCGCTATCCGCGATGATGAGGTTTCCTGATCTGTCCAATACCAGACCCGGTCGGTTGGTTCAGGCCGGTGCCGGTGGCCGACACGCCATCCCCTATGTAGTAAGGGTTGCCATCACCCGCGACCGCGGTGATGATGCCGGTGACTGCATCTACGCGAAAGATCATGTTTTGAAGGGTTCCAGCAACATAGAGATTTCCGCTGCCATCGAGGACGATCTGATTCGGGTAAAACAGGTTGGCCTGCAATGCTGGCAAATTGTTCGGCCCGCCGCCAGCGTAGGTCGTGATGATGCCAACTTGCGCCTGCGCGACGGGTGTCAAAACTGAGCACAGCGCGGCCAGAGCAATCAGCGTGAACAGCAGATGCTGCCCAAGAGAGAAATGAGAACGGCGCATGGGGAACCTCCTCAGAAAACTTATGAATTTCGTTAAGGTCAGCGGAAAAAATAGCGCGGGTTTTTGTTGCAGAGTGGCCGACGTAACAGAAACAGGCGCGAGTTGCGGGCCCGGCAGGCATCGCGCGTTCCCTCGGCAGGATGAGTCCCTGCTACCGCGGGAGCTTAGCAGCAGAAAATGAATGCCGCGTGAATTCTGTGAAAATAGTCTCCGGGCTCGAAGAGTGGTCGGCGGAGGATGCTCATACCACGCATCGGGCGGTTAGATCTAGAACCAAAAGGGCAAGTTGGCGACGCTTGCCCTTTTCCAAGAACCGTTCGACTGCAGTCAGCGCGCCGCGAGCAGGTCGTTTCTCAGGAGTGTGACTTCGACGCGGGCGCCCGCGGGGCGTTTGGTTTCTTCGGTGCCGCCCACCGGCGCGTTGCCCATCCCCACCGTGTAGATGCGGTAGACGGGAATGTTGTGAGTGAGAACCAGGTAGCGCACGACCGAGTCAGCCATCTTCTGAGACAGCGCGATGGCGGCCTGACCCCTGCCGGGTGCAAAGCCGTGGACCTCGATGACGTAACTTTGCTGATCCTTCAGCGGGTTCGCCATCTGGTCGAGCGCATCCTTGGCCTGCTTGCTGAGCAGGGTCTGTCCGGGGCGAAAACGGATTTCGGTCTGCGTGCTGGCCTTGTACTGATCGAGGCTGCCCACCATCCCCTCAACTTTAGAAACGTGCGCCGAGGCGTCGGTAGCGGCGCCATTCGCCATCTGCGCCTTGTTCGCGGCGTCGCTGGCGTGCTGGTCGGCCAGACTAACCTTCTCTGAGGCCAACTGGAGACCTTTTTGGGACCGGTCGTCAACGTCGTGGATCTTAGTAGCGTTATCGGCGGTGATCTCGTCCAGTTCGTTGATGCGGTCGCGGATCGGGCCGACTTGCCGCTTCACCCACGCCTTGCGAGCGAAGGGATGCAGAACCAGATTGCCGAGGTTGGGATCGTCGCCGTCCCAGAAGTCACGGCGGGCGGGAGCTTGCAGCGGTTCGCGGGCGCTGTCCGTCGAAGAAGATTGACTGGCAGGCGCGGCCTGCGAGGCGCCCGAATCAGAATTGGTTTGCTGCGCAAAGGCAGGAAGCGCAAGCGTGGCAGCCAGGAACATCACAGCCAGGAAAAGCGTTATCAGAGTGCGGGTCTTCATTTCGACCTCCTTACCGGATGGGGGAGCAAAGCGGCTCCAGTCGGGCCATTTAGCCGGGTCGCATCAGGCATAATTGTGCACCGAGTGGGGGAAACGCGCAAGGGAAACTCTACAGCCGGGGTAGTGGGGCTTTTGTGTGCTTAAGCACCACTACTCTACAGCCGGACGTGGAAATCCTCGAAAACTCCCTACCGCATCTCCAGCGAGACCAGATCGCCGTCGGCCTGGCCGCCGGGCTTGTAGTTCACGCTGACCTGGCGGTCTTGCCAGGCGCAGGAGAACTCGTCTGCGCCGATCAGAGTCAGGGCTTTGTAATCAGCGGCGCGGAGCTTCAGCGCGACTCCTTCGGCGGTCACCGTCAGGATGGCGGACGGCGCGGGCGAGCAGTCCACAGCGATTAGTCGGCCTTTCAGGAACTTGGTGGGGCGCTTGTCACCTGGGCCGCCGGGCCGTGCGGCTTTTTCTTCGGCAGCGCGTTTGGCGGCATCCTCGTCCAGCACATCGAAGGGCGACTTCTGCGGGGTCAGTTTTGTTTGCGTGCCAGCCGAAGCAGATCCCGCCATGCCATATTTACGCTCGTTCCCGATCTGGCTCAAGCGCTCGCGGGCAAGCGAGACCATCTCCGGGTTCGCGCTGTTCCTGAGCCGATCCAGCAGGGTCTCAGCCGGTTCCCACTGTTTGCTGGCGATGTAGATCTGCGCCATGTGGTAGACATAGCGTTCGTCGCGAGGGCTGAGCGCCATGGCCGCCCGCTCGGCCTGCATGGCGGCCGCAGAGGTTCCACCTTCGTTGCGGACCACGGCCAATAAGTCATAGGCCGCGGCCAATTCCGGATACCACTCCAGCACGGCCCTCAGGTCGAACATCGTGTTGGCCAAGCCCTGGATGTCGGCATGCTTGGCCTGCGCCATGCGGTATTTCAGCACCGAGAGGTAATAGCGCACCCACATATCGTCGTGGTTGAGCGTAGCGGCATCGCCGAGCTCGGTTAGAGCGTCGTCGAATTCGCCGTGCTGAATGTGGTCCCAGGCCAGGATGCGGTGAGCGAGGGCGTTGCCTACGGCGGTCGAGGGAAGCTGTCCGGACTCTTCGTCGGAAGATTTCTTCTCTGCCTTTGCCTCGGACTTCTTATCGGTCGCGGTAGGGGTCGTGGCCAGGGTGTGCAATTCCTTCAACCCGAATTCGCGGCGCTCGGGGACGCGTATCTGCACTTCGGCATAGAAAGCTCGCGCATCGTCCTCGGGCACAGGCTTCGCAATGATTGCAGAATCGTCCGGCCCCACGGGAGCGGTGAATCGGTAGACCGAGTCGGAACTGGCGGAGCTCGCGGCATGGTCGGGACTCTTCTGCAACGAATCCAGCGACGCGATCTGCGGCGCCTGCGCGAGGAAGTAGTCCTTCACCGCCTTCAGCATTTGCTCTGGACTCATGCCATAGGCTTTCTGGATCGCATAGTCCACGGGAAGGTGCTGGTTCAACACGAGGTCGAAGTAACTGCCGGTCTCGGCCAGCTTGTTCTCGTGGAGCAAGTAGTGCATCGCGATCCACGACTCGGCGTAGTAGAGAGTGTGATGTGTGCCCTCGTTGTAACTTGATGTGTCGTGCTTCGTGGAGAACAGGTCGGGAAAAGCGATCCAGTCCGGCCGACCCAGCATTTCGATCAGTGATGGTTGAGCGTTCGGCGCGCTGCCAGTCAGATTTGAAGTTCCGGACGAGCCAGCCTCGGGGTCGCCGCCGATCACGACCTGCTTGTTGTCTATGCGAATGGAAGCGAAGTACTCGGCCAGACCTTCGTCGAACCACCCCTGTGCGGGAGGATAGTTGTAATTGAGCAGCATGTGCGCGAAGTCGTGCGCAACGGCGCGCCAAGGCTCGGTTTCCGTCAAGTTGAGCAGGATGAAGTCCTGATCTTCACCGGAGAGGAAGACTCCGGGGACGTCGATAGGTTGAGCGTCTCCGGATTGACTGTGGCGCAGAGGTGCAGCCTTGTAATAAGAGTCGTCGTTCTTGAAGGCAAGGATGGTGAGGGGCACGGGCTGATTGAGCCGATCCTTGCTGAGCAGATTGGCGAAGACGGCCCGCATCTGCTCAAAGCGCAGTGCGACCTCGCGGCCTCTCTTCTCGCCGGCGTCGGTGATGACAGTAAAGTGCGCGGAGTGAATTTCGAGCCAGGGCGGCTCGGCGGCAGATGCGGGGGACGCGTTTAGGGCGAGTTCGGACAGTAGCAGGCCAAGAGCCGAGATGAAGCGGAAACGGGGCATCGGCGCCGCCACGAAGGAGACGCGGCTCTAAAGAGATGCTACCACGATGGCTCCGACGTGTGCTTTACGTTCCTCTGATAAAAGCGAAAGCCCCGGCACATGCGGGGCTTTTGAAACTCACAGTGCCAGACTTACCAGGCACGTTTGCCAAGCAACGTCAGATTACGTCTTGGCGCGAGCGGTGTCAATGCTCCAAAAGTACCCACTGGCCTCCAAACTTCAATCGGTTGGACGGTCGTGAGGAGGACAGGGGAATCGAACCCCTCTGGCTGCTTCCAGCCGTCCAAGGGTTGGCAAACGTGCCCAGTACCCACACTGGGAGTGTCCTCCAAAGCAACGCTTGCCACGGGAGGAATGGTATCGGTGGGAACAAGCCTAAGTTTGTGATTGTCCGCACAGTTATCTGGATTCTTCTGAATTTTGTCCCGGAATGGGACGGTGTCCTCCATTACAGTGCTTCAGGACATCACTGCGCGGAGTAAAATTTGATCACGGAAATTGGGAATCATTGCCGCTGCACGGAGATCATACGAATGAAACGATTCCTTGTTTTTGTAGTGCTCATGTGTGCAGCGTTCGCGCTTGCGCAAGGCAAGCCATATTCACTGAAGGGGTTTACCCTCGGGGAAAGCACCTTGCAGGATTTCAAGACCCAGTTCCACCACTGTGCTGACACTTGCGAGGAGAAGTCTCAGAAAAAGTTCGGCGTCCCTGCAAAATTCGCGCCGTTTTGCTCGGACGATTATCCCGAAGCGGGGCTGACACCCGGCACAGAAGATACGAGCAGCGCCTACGCGCGAGCAGGGTTGGTTTATTGTCAACCATACTTTCCGTTTGAGGCGCAGCGGGGCCTTCAGTTCACGATTGCCGACATTGCCACAACGTCACAGTTTGATTTTTACGAAGGCAAACTATATCGGATTTCCGCGACGTTCTACGCCGCACAGTTCACAGCGATGCAAGAGGCGTTGACGGGAAAGTATGGCACACCATCCATGACCGCCGTTGAATACCAGGATGCCTTCGGAGCAAAGTTCACCGGGAGCGTTGCGACTTGGGACAACAGCGTTTCGATGATAACACTGCGGCAATATGGCGGTTCTGTGGAATACTCAACGCTGGTGGTAGAGCACAAGGCCCTTGCAGCGCAAGCTGAAGAGGCCAAACCAAAGCACTCGTCCAAGGACTTGTAAGTGCGCTGTTGGACTTGCGGCCTAGCCCTCATTAACCTGCTGTCCCACAGGCTGAGGAACCTCGATATTGACGGCGATCTTGAGGTTTTCCTTCTCCGGGTACGCTTTGAGAAAGTCTCGGTATTTGGCCTTCATCGTCTTGGCGTATTCAGCCTTGAGCACGATGTATCCACTCTGACCAAGAATCTCAACGGAGCCATCCGGCCTATCGTTGATCCGCGCATCAAGCATGTCAATTTGTAGGAACATGGGGCGATTGTACGCCATCGGGAGAAGCGGGGTGGAATGGCATAGCCTCAGTCGCCGCTGGCCGGGCTCTCTGTGGGAACCAGCACCAGGCGCGGTCGTTCAGGCCCGGGCTGGCACTCTGGCTGCTTGGTGCGGCCGAACGTAGAGAGAATGCAGAAGACCAGCGCATACGCGGAGAGGACTCCGAGCCCAACTGACGCGACGACGGTCACGAGGAGAATGACGGGCATGAACAGCGAAATCACGATCGTGGAGTCCTTACTATCTACAAAGTGCGTCATCCCGAAGGCCCGCGCTTTCACCAGCGGGCCGAGGGATCTCGCGTGCAGCGAAAGCACAGCCGAGCCGCGCGAGATCCCTTCGACTTTCGTCTCAGGGCAGGCTCTTCGCTCCGCCTGAAAAACGGCTTCGCTCAGGATGACGCAGCCCAAAAGCGGGCGGAAATTCAAACTGAGGCCCTACCCCCCCAATCCACCTGCATTGACGCTGCGCGCTATCGCCGACTAAGATACGAAGTAGAGCTGTGCATTCCCACTTTCGGACAATTCTGATTACCTGTCGACGTTACGGAAGGGGCGTCACCCCGGGTGAATGATGGCGATTACCAAGATTTCCGTCCGTGGCGCCCGCCAGCATAACCTCAAGAACATTGACGTTGAGATACCGCGCAACTCGCTGACCGTGGTGACCGGGCTCAGTGGTTCGGGCAAGTCGTCGCTCGCTTTCGACACGATTTATGCCGAGGGACAGCGCCGCTACGTCGAGACTCTTTCGGCCTACGCGCGGCAGTTTCTGGATCAGATGGAACGCCCGGATGTTGATGCAATTGATGGACTTAGCCCCTCCATCTCGATCGAGCAGAAGACCACCAGCCGCAGCCCGCGCTCGACCGTGGGCACGATCACCGAGATCTACGACTATCTTCGTCTGTTGTTCGCTACCATCGGCGTCCCGCACTGCCCCAAATGTGGCCGGGCGATCAGCCGCCAGTCGGCCGACCAGATCGTGCAGCGGGTCATGGCCCTGACCCCAGAGGACCGGGTCATGGTTATGGCGCCCATCGTCCGCGGGCGCAAAGGCGAGTTCAAGAAAGAGATGGAGACACTGGTCCGGCACGGCTACGAGCGGGCACGGGTGGACGGCGAGCTGGTCAATCTGGACGACGACATTCAGCTCGACAAGCGCAAGAACCACACCATTGAGGTCGTGATTGATCGCCTGCTGGTGAAGCCGGGGATTGAGCACCGCCTGGAAATGTCGATTGGCCTGGCGATGAAGCTTGCCGGTGGGCTTGTGCAAGTAGCCGTGGTGGGAGGCGAGGAGCAGCTTTATTCCGAAAAACTGGCCTGTCCGGATTGCGGCATCAACGTTCCGCAGCTGGAACCACGTTCCTTTTCATTTAACAGCATGTATGGGGCATGTCCGGAGTGCCATGGCCTGGGCAGCAAGTATGATTTCGATCCGGCTAAGGTCATCGCCGATTGGTCGAAGCCTTTGCTCGATGGCGGCCTGGGGCCGGGGTCGTCGTCGCAGCATCTGATCCATATGCTACAGCTTTCGGCGGCGGCCTACGGCATTGATCTGAGTACGCCGTTTGAGAAGTTTCCGGAAGCCACACAGGATTTTCTGCTTAATGGCGAGCCCGGTCGCGGCGGCAGAACTGGCTTTCACGGCATTTTCGGATATCTGAAACAGAATTTGGAGGAGTCCACTTCCGAGGGCTATCGCGACTGGCTGATGGATCACATGTCGGCGACCGAGTGCCCGGCGTGCCAAGGCAAGCGGCTGCGGCCGGAGAGTTTGGCCGTCAAGGTGAATGGCATTTCCATTGCCGAGTTCACGGCCATGCCGGTTTCGCGGGCGCTCGAAGTGGCTTCCGGCATTAAGCTGGCCGGGCGCGAGGCGGCAATTGCCGGCCGGGTCATGCATGAGATCGTTGAGCGGCTGCAGTTTCTGAATGCGGTGGGGCTGGGGTACATCTCGCTCGATCGCTCCGCGGCAACTTTGTCGGGAGGTGAAGGACAACGTATTCGCCTGGCGACACAAATTGGATCGCGATTGCGCGGCGTGCTCTATGTGCTGGATGAGCCGTCCATCGGGCTGCACCATCGCGATAACGACCGGCTGCTGAATGCACTGGAGAATTTGCGTGATCTCGGCAACACCGTTCTCGTCGTCGAGCATGACGAGGAGACCATCCGGCGCGCGGATTACGTTGTGGACCTCGGACCCGGCGCGGGGCGGCACGGCGGGAATCTGGTGGCCCACGGTACTCCGGAAGACATTATGCGCGCGCCGGATTCGCTGACCGGAGCATACATCTCGGGCAGAAGCACGATCGAGATGCGGGCCGAACGGCGGAAACAGAACGGCGCGGCGCTCACCATTCTCGGCGCGAAAGAAAACAATCTCAAGAGTCTCGATGTGACGTTTCCTCTGGGCGTGATGACGCTGGTGACGGGAGTTTCCGGCTCGGGCAAATCAACTCTAGTCAACGACATTCTCTATCGCGCGCTGGCGCGGCAGCTCTATCGCTCGCGCGAGAAGGCAGGCGAGCACAAGGCGATTGCGGGCGCGGAGAACGTTGATAAGGTCATTCGCATTGATCAATCGCCGATCGGGCGCACGCCGCGCTCGAATCCGGCAACTTACACGGGAGTCTTCACCGCGATCCGCGATTTGTACGCCATGCTGCCCGAGTCGCGCGAGCGCGGCTACAAAGCAGGACGATTCTCCTTCAACGTTTCCGGTGGGCGATGCGAGGCGTGCCAGGGCGAAGGGGAGCGGCGCATCGAAATGAATTTTCTTCCGGATGTGTATGTGCTGTGCGAGGTCTGCGGCGGGCGGCGCTACAACTCGGAAACGCTGGCGGTGAAGTACAACGGTTACTCGATCGCCGACCTTCTGGAGATGCCGGTTTCCGACGCGCTGCCCATTCTCGAGAACATCCCACAGGTAAAGCAGAAGCTGCAAACGCTGGTGGACGTAGGCCTGGGTTACATTCATCTGGGTCAATCTGCGGTCACGCTTTCCGGAGGCGAGGCGCAGCGTATCAAGCTCGCGCGGGAGCTGTCGAAGCGGCAGACGGGCAAAACGCTCTATCTGCTCGACGAGCCGACCACCGGCCTGCACTTCGACGACGTCAAGAAACTGCTCGACGTGCTGCACCGGTTGACCGACCTGGGCAACTCCGTCATCATCATCGAGCATAATCTGGATGTGATCCGCAACGCCGACTGGATCATCGACCTCGGCCCGGAGGGCGGCGAAGATGGCGGTCGCATCGTGGCCCAGGGCACGCCCGAGCAGGTGGCGCGAGTGAAGAAGTCGTATACGGGACAGGCCCTGGCAGGGTATTTTGGAAAGGCAGTTGCCAGTCCCCAGTTGCCAGTTGCCAGTTCGGGCGGTTGACGATTTCGGATTGGCGATTGCCGAGTGGTGAGGAGCGTTCACGGGATGCGAATGCAGAAAGAAATCCTCTTCGTTGTGATTGCCGCAGTCATGGCATGCGGGCAGATTCCCGCTCCGCACAAAGCTGACACGCCTTTTAACCCGAAAAAACACCCGGCGGGCAACTTCAGGGTTTCGACGAAGGAGTATCCGTTCGGTGAAGTGACGGTCCGCGTGGTCAACGTGAAGAAGATAGGCGACGAAGCGAGCAGCGTGCCCCACTTCTGCGGCGCGTGGGTGGAAGTTGTGAAGGGTTCGCACTTGCTAAAACGGTTTTCCTACCCAGACATTGAGCCGGTCGGTTTTAGCTTTGGTGCGTTCGTTCCGAGACACCAGCTTGACAACTATTTTGCTGTCGTAAAAGAGGGCGATTATGACGGCAGACTGTTGTTGGTTGACCACGGCGGCAAAGTCGTCGACCTGCCCGGCGGTTTCTATTTCGCAACCCGCGACAAGAGGTTTCTGGTTAGCGAGTACTCGTCGGATGCACCCGGCTTTACCGTCTTCGACCTCGTCACTCGTCGGACTATCCTGGAGGAGGATGCGGATGTGTACGCTTGGTTCCGGGACAGGAAAGGCTACTTCTTTTCCGTGGGCGACATTCCAACGGACTTCAAACGGCTGGACTTGATGAAACGCAGCGTGGTCGACATCACGGTCAAGGATAGTGACTTGAAGGCGGCCACCAAAGTCCAATTCGATTTCGACCCGCGACAGAAACAAGATTGTGTGTCTGCGCCGCAGTAGCTTTTTTCTAAGGCGAGCCGAAAGGGAGTCTCCTCTGTCCTCTCCTGACAATCCGCAGATTGACCCGCAGGCGTCGGTGGATGCCGAGCCGCAATCGCCGACGAACGCCGAGCTTCCACCGCAGGCTCCGGACGTGGCTTTTACCATCGATCCGGCCACGGCAGCAGAACTGGCTCCAGCGGGCGTAGCTCCGATTTCCGTCGCTCCTCCGCCTGTCGAGAATCCCATATGGACTGGCTGGGACGTGCTGGCAATCGCCGCTTTGACGTTTGTGACCATGGTCGCGCTGCAGCTCGCGGTGTTGCTAGCGGCGCACTGGTGGCGCTATCCGCATGAGAGTTTGTCTGACTTGGCCCAGAAGCCGATTATCCTGCTGGTTTCGCAGTTCCTGATTTACGGCGCGGTGGCGGCTTGCATGATCATGTTGATCGAGGGCAAATATCATGTGCCGTTCTGGCAGGCAATCCGCTGGAACTGGCCAAAGGCAAAATGGGGGCTGATGGGGTTGGGTGTCGTGCTGTGGCTGCTGCTCAGCTTGCTTGAAAACGCTCTGCCCATGCCCAAGGACACGCCCTTCGAGCATCTTTTCGACCGGCCGCGCGATGCCTACCTGCTTTCACTGATTGCCGTAAGCCTTGGCCCGCTGATGGAGGAACTCTTCTTTCGCGGGTTCATGTATCCAGTGCTGGCGCGGCGAATCGGCATAGTCTGGGGAATTCTGCTCACCGCGCTGCCCTTCGGCCTAATTCACCTGCCGCAATACGGATGGGCGTGGGGCGCTGCGCTGGTGGTTTTCTTGGTCGGTGTGGTGTGCGGGGCGGTGCGCGCGGCAACGAAATCGGTCGGGGCCTGCTTCCTGGTGCACGCTGGTTACAACGGCGCGCAAATGCTGATTGCGCTGGTGGCGACGCACGGCTTCCGGCACTTGGAGAAGGCGGTGTTCTGCCCGTGACGTCCCGGTCCTGCTGATCCTGCGCGACATTTTTCTTGCTTTGGACCGCATGGCTTGTTCCGCTGATCTTCACGGAACTTATCCTGCAACTACGGCGCATGCGCTCGGATCTCCCGTCAGCGATGACTGAAGTTCGGGCCGGTTTCTCTTGATGCCTCTGACGCGGCCCTTTCGCCTTCGGATCGGGCCAAGGAGCCCCTGTGTCGTTCTTCGACGCTGCTTTCCCACTTCGCGTACGATCACTTTCTGTCCTATCCTAATGGGGTGGGTGTGGGGGATCCGATTACGGACATAAGAGGGGACAGTCTGTCCGCACAGCCGAAGAGCGTGGCTGAAACGCTGCTCGCTCCCTCCATTCTGGAAGCCATTCCCGACGCGCTCGTGGCCGTGAACCAGCAGGGGATCATCATTCAGGTCAATTCGCAAACGGAAGCCATGTTTGCCTACACGCGCGATGAACTCATCGGGCAAACAATCGAGATGCTCGTCCCCGAGCGGCAGCGGCAACAGCATCATCGGCACCGCGAGCAGTATCACGCCCGGCCCAAAATCCGGCGCATGGGCGCAGGACTGGATCTCTACGGCCGGCGGCGCGATGGCACGGAATTTCCGGTAGAAATCAGCCTCAGCCCGGTCGCGACCGGCAACGAGATGATCGTGCTGAGCGTGATCCGGGACATCAGCGACCGCAAGCGCATCGAGGAGGAGTTGCGGCGGGCGCACGAGGAACTCGACCGCAGAAAAAGCCGGGAGCTGCGCGACTCGCAGAACCGCCTGGCGCTGATTGTGGATTCGTCGCAGGACGCAATCATCGGGAAGAACCCTGACGGCATCATCACCCACTGGAACAAGGGCGCCGAACACATGTATGGTTACACGGCGCAGGAGATGATCGGCCAACCGATTACGGCGCTTTGTCCGAAGGACCGGGTGGATGAGATCCCAGGAATTCTCGGGAAGATTCGCCGCGGCGAGCGGGTTGAATACTTCGAGTCCATACGGCTCACCAAAGACGGGCGAAGAGTGAACGTTTCGATTTCAGTTTCGCCGATTCTCGATTCCGAGGGCAGAGTGGTGGGTGCGTCAGCGATTGCGCGCAACATTAGTGCGCAGAAGAAGATCGAGGAACAACTGCGGCAGTCGCAAAAAATGGAGGCAGTCGGAAGGTTGGCTGGCGGTGTGGCCCACGACTTCAACAATCTGCTGGGCATAATAACGGCGTCCTCCGAACTGCTGCGCGCACGCGTGGACGCGGACAGTCTGGAGTATCTGGACAACGTTAGGGAGGCGGCCAGGCGGGGTGCATCCCTGACGCGGCAGCTGCTCGCCTTCAGCCGGCGGCAGCAAGTGCAGCCGCAGGTGCTGGATTTGAACGAGCGCCTGAGGGAAGTCAGCAAGCTGCTGCGTCCTCTCATGGGCGATGACGTCGAAGTTACGGTTTTGTCGAGGGCGCCGACCGCAATTGTGGAAGCGGATGCGGGCCAACTCGATCAGGTCGTGATGAACCTGGCGGTGAACGCGCGCGACGCCATGCCGCACGGCGGGAAGCTGATCATCGAAACCGGAGTATTCGATTTCGATGAGGGTTTCGCCCGGGAGCATCCGCCGATCGCGGAAGGGCGCTATGTAATGCTGGCCATCAGCGACAACGGCAGCGGCATGGATGAAGTTACACGTTCGCGCATTTTCGAGCCGTTTTTCACAACAAAAGAAATGGGTAAAGGAACCGGGCTGGGACTGGCGACCGTGTACGGCATTGTCAAGCAAAGCGGGGGACACATCTGGGTTTACAGCGAGCTGGGACGCGGAACGACATTCAAGATTTATCTTCCCTCCGCCGAGCACAAGCTGGGAACGAAAGTGGACATGCAGTCCGAGGCGCTGCCCCCGAAGCGCGACGGCGTGACCATTCTGCTGGCGGAGGATGATTCCATCATGCGGCGGCTGACCAAAAAGATTCTCGAAGAACATGGCTTCAGAGTGCTCGAAGCCGTCGATGGCAAGGACGCGCTCGAAGCGATTGCAACCGACCACACGGCAATTGATCTGGTCCTGACTGATGTGGTGATGAAAAGCATGAGCGGGCCGGAGCTGGTGCTGCGGCTGATGGACACGCATCCGGCGATGAAGGTCGTGTATATGTCGGGCTATACCGGAGAACTGGTAGCGAATCAGGGATTGGAAAGCGGGATTCGCCTGCTGGAAAAACCGTTCACGCGCGGGTCCCTGCTCCAGGCGATTGACGCAGCGCTGGGATAGAGGCCTGCTTGTCATCCCGAGCAAGCGGGTTTTTGCGCAGCGAGGGATCTGGGCGAGCCGCGCGAAGCGTCGGCGTTCTTTGCGACGCAGCAATCGCGCGTTTTTTGGCTCGCCTCCTAATTTCAGGCGCACGAGTACCTTGAAACTTTGAAACTTTGCTTCTTTCTGCGATACTTTTTCCACCATGAAGGGAAATCCAAAAGTCATTGCTGAGCTGAACAAGGCACTGCGGGAAGAGCTGACGGCCATCAACCAGTACTTCCTGCACGCGGAAATGTGCGAGAACTGGGGATATCATCGGCTCTCCGAATTCATCAAGAAACAATCCATCGGCGAGATGAAGCACGCTGAAGTGCTGATCGAGAGGATTCTGTTTCTGGATGGCAGCCCGTCCATGATGCCGCTGGAATTGAAGGTCGGCGGGACGGTCAAGGGGATGATTGAGAGCGATCTGGCGCTCGAAGTAGGGGCGGTAAAGCAGTACAACAACGCGGTCGCGATCGCCACCAAAGAAGGCGATAACGGCTCGCGCGACCTGTTCGTGACCTTGCTCAAAGACGAAGAAGAGCACGTGGACTTCCTTGAGGCGCAACTGCACCAGATGAAAGAACTCGGCTACGAGCGCTACCTGACCATGCAGATGGGGGAGGGGGAAGAAGAGTAAATTCTGATTCGATCCACCTTGCAAAGGAGGTGCAAAGTGGGGCGCCGCTCAACAGTCTCGACCATCGACGGCCGCCAATCCGGAATGAAGCTCGCAAGGTCTCATCAGCAGCGGCGGTCAACGACTGCGGCATATGTTATTATATAGCGAACAAAAAGCGAATACATGACCCCGCCGCCAATAGTCGATGAGATAGGACGCTTGGACGGAAGTCAAACTTGAGATCCTAAAGCGGTATGCGGTTGAGTATTCCAAGATTCTCGCAAGCCAAACTTCGCCAGCATTTTGGCACATATACATCGACGCCTTCGCAGGGGCCGGCGTTCACCTATCGCGAACGACGGGTGAAATGGTCCTGGGAAGTCCGCTTGATGCTCTATTGGTTCAACCTCCTTTCAGGGAATACCACCTGATCGATCTCGATGGCGACAAAGTCGCCTCGCTGCATGGGCTAGTGGGTGATCGGCAAGATGTCCACTTGCATCACGGCGACTGCAACCAAGTCCTGCTCGACGACGTATTCCCGAAGGTTCGGTTTCAGGATTTTCGGCGCGGCCTCTGTCTGCTCGATCCCTACAAGCTTACCCTCAGTTGGAAAGTTGTCCGAGAAGCCGGCTCGCTGCAGTCCCTGGACGTATTCATTAACTTTCCTATTCATGACATCAACAGAACGGTCCTGCACCACGACCCGGAAGGCGCGTCGCAAGCCAACATCGAACGCATGAACACATTCTGGGGCGACGAATCGTGGAAGGACGTGGCATACGAGAAATCACCCACACTCTTCGGCGACGTGGACCTGGAGAAGGTGTCCAACCCGAAGTTTGCGGAGGCGTTCAGAAAGCGACTGCAGAAGGTGGCCGGGTTTAAGAGAGTTCCTGAGCCGCTGCCGATGAAGAACACGAAGGGGTCTACGGTTTACTACTTGTTCTTTGCTTCGCAGAAGGGTACAGCAGAGGACATCGTGACATACATCTTTGATAAGTTCGGAAGACAGAGCGTCTAGACGATGTCGCTTAATTCTCCCATCGAGTGGACTGACGCGACGTGGAACCCCGTTCGCGGCTGCAGCAAGATCAGTCCCGGATGCAAGCACTGCTATGCGGAGAAATTCGCCGAACGCTTCCGCGGAGTCAAAGGACATCCTTACGAACAGGAATTCGACCTGCGCCTGGTTCCGGAGAAGTTGACTGAGCCTTTCCTGTGGCGGTCCCCGAAGCTCGTATTCGTAAACTCGATGAGCGACCTGTTTCACGAAGGCGTCCCTGACGGCTACATCGAGATGGTTTGCCGGGTAATGGCGACGGCGAACTGGCATACGTTCCAGGTGCTCACGAAACGATCAGCCCGCATGAAAGCCCTGCTGTGCGGCCGTTTACACTTCGCCGCCGGACAGGATCACATCTGGTGGGGAGCGAGCGTCGAGGACAGACAATATGGCCTGCCGAGAGTCGCGCATTTGCAAGCGATCCCTGCGTGCGTGCGATTCCTCTCCATCGAGCCGCTGCTCGAAGACCTCGGTCGATTCGATCTTTCCGGTATCAGCTGGACCATCGTCGGCGGTGAGAGTGGGCCGGGCGCACGCCCGATGCGCGAGGAGTGGGTGGTTTCAATCCGCAATCAATGCAAAGCAGCGCATGTACCGTTTTTCTTCAAGCAATGGGGTGGCGTGCGAAAAAAGAGGACTGGCAGAACTCTCCAAGGCCGTACCCACGACGAATACCCGGAGCGCAAGTACGCTCCCGTCCCCGAGCGGGCAAGGTGCTTCGCTCATGCGCAGGAGATCCTCGGTTCTCTAGGTTCCGTTCTTTCAGACGCTCTCGTGCAGGTAGGGGGCTAGGAAGTCAGGGGGAAAAATTAAGAGTTCCGAGGTGGTGTCGAGTCCGTTCTTCTCGGCCAGTAGCTCGCTTTCTGACCCTCGCCTGACCTGCTCTCGGAGTCTCCCTTGCGGGGCTGCTCCGCGCGATCTTAGCTTGGGCTCCGGGCTCACCGCCAACCGGATAAACCTACCCAACGCCTCGGAACTCTATCTTGCCT
>Ga0187781_10000209_pt1 | contig 41560 bp, 40 predicted proteins | sample 0715_SJ02_MP02_2_FD_132447 | JGI IMG/M metagenome (GOLD analysis project Ga0187781, IMG submission 132447) | Tropical peat soil microbial communities from peatlands in Department of Meta, Colombia - 0715_SJ02_MP02_20_MG | ecosystem: Environmental > Terrestrial > Soil > Wetlands > Peat | place... | reverse complement strand
TAACGTTAGGAGCAGGCAGCGTTTCCCAGCTTGGGCCGATGATATTAGAAAAGCTCGGTACGAGGGAGCCTGTCGCTGTCCCAGAACTAAATCATTGACCGAAAACCTGAAGTCCCGCGATTTCTGACGGCACACGTCAAGAAATCCAACTATCTTGTCTTCCCCTGAGTGGTCGTGCAGCCCTCCTGTGTGCGGATGCACCAAAATTGGTCTATCTCAATTTACAAAAAGTAGTTATAGTAAATTCGCTCCGCGATTCACTGACGACAACTGACCTGGGTTGATGGCGCGAAGGGCCGGTTCCACCATCTCGCAGGAAGAGTTGTACCCGCACGCCGACGAAGCAGCCCGTGCTGAAGCTGACGACGCGCGACTGCTCGACCTGGATGTGGAGGAGGAATCGCCATTCCTCCGCGCCCAGAGGCGGGTTTCCGTGCGCAGGCATTCTCTGCCCAGAAAAACTGCCACTTACTTTGCCTGGGGAATCTTGGCCATGCTCATCCTGTTTCTGGGCAGTGTGGCTGTGGCTGCGGCCTATCACTACGGTGAGCACTCCTGGCGTTTTCGAATCGAATCAAGCGACGACATCCAAATCACCGGCCTCAGTAATGTGACTCGAGCTCAAGTCATCGAGGTAATGGGCGGAGATATCGGGCGCAATGTTTTCTACGTTCCGCTGGCACAAAGGAAGAAACAGTTGGAGCAGATTCCCTGGGTCGAATCGGCCAGCGTCATGCGTTTCGTCCCGAATCGCCTCAAGATCGAAATTCATGAAAGGACGCCGGTTGCTTTCGCACGCATTGGCTCCAGAATTTCTCTGATCGATGGCAGCGGGGTTTTGATGGATCTCCCGCTGACGAGCAAGAAGAAATTTTCCTTTCCGGTGGTTTTGGGAATGAACCCGGCGGAACCGCTGTCGATGCGAACCGCAAGAATGAAAATCTATAACCAGTTAATTACCGATCTTGATTCGAGCGGCGCGCACTATTCCCATGATCTCAGCGAAGTTGATGTCTCAGATCCGGACGACGTGAAGACCATGGCCGACGATGCCGGCGGACCGGTCGTGGTTCATCTGGGAGCTTCCGACTTCCTCGAGCGCTTCAAGATTTACCTGACCCATGTACAGGAATGGCGGCGGCAGTTTGCGCGGTTGGACTCGGTGGATCTGCGTTACGAACACCAAATCGTGGTCAACCCGGATTTGCAGGGAGCAGCCAAACAGCCACCCTTATCACCAGCGGCAGTGCGTGCGGCCATGGCCGCAGGCGTGAAACCGACGGCCCTTATTAGCCGAGAACTGGCGAAAGCGCCTACGGGTTCGCGCACTAGTGCTGCGGCGAAGGGCCTGACAAAACCGCTTCCGGCAAAGAAGCGGGCAGCGAAAGTGCGGCGTTGGAAGGCGGCCCGTAAGAAAAGTCCGGCGGCGGCCAAAGCGGATGCCCCCTCCGCTTCCATTACAACCGAGCAAACTATAAGCCAGAGACCAACGGCTCAACAAGAAACGTCAGAGGCGGCTGCAAACAGCACAACGAAACCGAGCAAGCCGAGTCCAGGAATTGTCAAAGGGCAGCAGTAGGGATGGCAAACCAGTATAAGCGCTTCATAACAGCCATTGACGTAGGCAGCGCGAAAACTTGCGTGTTAGTTGCTGAAATCAACGACAGCGGATTGCGCTATAGAGGCCATGGAGTAGCGGAGTCACGCGGGTCACGCAAAGGGGTGATCGTGGATCTGGAAAAAGCCGTGGCCTCCATCCAAACGGCGGTAGAGCATGCGGAGGATACGAGTGGCGCTCCCATTGAGCATGCGCTGCTGGGGGTGGCCGGGGCGCACGTGCGGGGCGTCAACACACATGGAGGGCTCAGCTTCGGCAATCGCGCCCGAGAGATTGCGCGGGACGAGATTCGCTCGGCCGTGGACAAGGCCCGGGCCATTCCACTTCCGGCCGATCGCGAGATTCTTCACCTGCTGCCGCAGGAATTCATACTCGACCAGCAAGGCGGTGTACACGATCCGCTGGGCATGATGGCTATGCGCCTGGAAGTGCGCGTGCATATGGTCACCGCAGCGTCGGCCGCCACGCAGAACGTCATCACTGCGGTAAACCGCGCCGGCGTGCATGTGGATGACACGGTGTTCGAGCCGTTGGCCTGCGCTGATTCGGTCCTTCGCAACGATGAACGCGAACTTGGCGTTTGCCTCGTGGAGATGGGCGCGGGGTCAACCAGCCTGATCGTTTTTCAGGAAGGCGCCGTCATCCATACCGCGGTTATCCCCATCGGCGGTGATCACTTCACCAGCGATCTGGCAGTTGGTCTATGCACTCCACTTGCGGAGGCGGAAAAGATAAAGCGGGTATATGGAAACGTGGTCGTCACCTTGATCCCGGAGGCGAACGAAATCGAAGTCCCTTCCGTCGGTGACCGCCCGTCGCGTTTGATTTCGCAGCGCATGATCGGCGAGATTCTGGAACCCCGCGCCCGCGAATTGTTCGAACTGGTGCGCGACAACTTGCGGCAAAGTGGCACATTCGATGTTTGCGTCGGCGGCATTGTGCTGAGCGGCGGGGGTTCGAAGCTGGCGGGAATCGTCGATGTCGCGGAATCGGTGTTGCGCCGTCCGGTGCGCTTGTCCTGGCCCACCCCCGTTGCCAAAATGCCCGCCAGCCTGGCTGAGCCGGAATACGCGACGGTTCTCGGAATGGTGTTTTACGGGCATCGTTCTCGCCTCGCCCGCGGCATGCAAGACACGCGATGGAGTGCGAGGTTGCTGAATTTGTTTGCCATGAAAGGAGCGTAGGACGAGCGCTTAGCAATTAGCATTTGGCATTTTGCTGTACAGGGATTGCCGCAGCGGTGGAGGTCCTCTTTACTGGCTAGATGCCAATTGCTAGGTGCTAAATGCCAGACAAAGGACGTACATATGAAAAAGGAAAACGATATTCGCATCAGCTTCAACGAAGAGACCCGCAACGACGCCAAAATCAAAGTCATCGGGGTGGGTGGAGGCGGCGGCAACGCCGTGAACCGCATGATCGATGCCGGCATGGAAGGCATCGAATTTATTACCGCGAACACAGACCTTCAAGCCCTGCGCATGTCGCGTGCGCCAATAAAGATCCAACTGGGAGTCAAGCTGACCAACGGCCTGGGAGCTGGTGCCAATCCAGAAGTTGGCCGCAAAGCTGCACTCGAGGACTCCGACAAAATTATCGAGGCGCTCGAAGGATCTGACATGGTCTTCGTGACGGCCGGCCTCGGTGGCGGCACTGGCACCGGAGCGGCTCCGATCATCGCCTCCCTCGCCAGCGAAATGGGCGCCCTTACGGTTGCCGTGGTTACCAAACCGTTTGCGTTCGAAGGCAAGCGCCGCATGATGCAAGCGGACCGTGGTATCGCGGAACTGATGGAATCGGTCGATACCACCATTGTCATTCCCAATGAAAAGCTCCTCGCGGTGGCCCAGGATGCTGGTTTCTTCGAATCCTTTCGCATCGCCGACGATATTCTCCGTCAGGGCGTTCAAGGCATCTCTGACATCATCACCATTCCGGGGATCATCAACCGTGACTTTGCCGACGTGAAAGCCATCATGTCGGGGATGGGCTACGCCGTCATGGGTACTGCGACGGCTAGTGGCGCCCGGCGCACAACCGAGGCTGCCCAGAAGGCAATCGCTTCCCCGCTGCTGGAAGCCGGGGCCATCGATGGCGCTCGCGGCATCCTGATCAACAACACGGGGTCGGCCTCGCTCAAACTGGCTGAGGTTCAGGAAGCTTGCACCATCATTCAAAACGCCGCTCACGAGGATGCCAACATCATCTTCGGTGCGGTGATGGATGACAAAATGAAAGATTCAGTGAAGATTACCGTAATCGCGACCGGCTTCAAGGATTCCGATGTTCGCCGACGTCGCATGGAGGCACATGCCACATCTATCATCCCGGAAGCGGTGGATGATTTGTCCGAGGCCGAACCCGAATCGGACCCGCTTCCACCTCCGCCACCGATGGTGATGGAAGGAGCTGGCACACAGCCTGCGACGGCAAGTTCAGACGGGCTGGATGCGATGCGCACAGCCATGATCGCGAACTTCGAGCAATCCGATCTCGATGTTCCAGCGTTTTTGCGCAAGCGCAATTAGAGCTGTGGCAATGGATGAAACGGAGCAGGCTGACACCTCCGGTTCTAGTAGCCGGATGGCCGCCTTGTTCAAATAACTGCACGGGTATGTTCCTCCACGCCATCCTGAACCAGTCGGATGTTCCCTTTGAGTAATCGTCTCGAAGTTACTAAAGGCGGATGCTCGCATGAAATTGCCAGCAACTCGCCTGTTTGCAAGGGGTTGTGAAAATAGAGACCAGCATCTCGGAGACTTAGTTTTCCATTGCGAAGGGGAGGGGAATTTTCATAACATCAAGGCAGCAGCAACACAGGCGGATGACGAGGATCATCTGCCGCGGTGCTCGCCATGCGAATTCAGGGGATGGTGTAGGCAAGTGACTCAGGGAAGGTTTCTCTTGCGTTTTCGGTTGTTCGTTCTGTTGGTCTCGGCGCTTCTGGTTTGTCAGGCATCGATAGCCGCCACGGTGAGCACACGTTCGCTGACTCGCCGCAAGAAGCTGCAGGTTAGCGAGAGCCAGCAGGCGAAACGGCACATCCATCGACTGGTGCGTAGCCGCACCGCAACCGCCCGCCTGCGTCGGCGCCACCGTTATTACGAACGCTTTTACACCAGTTCGTACGCGCAAGATATCGCTGAGGGCGACGTTGCCGGTGGCGAGGATCCTGTCGTTCGCCAGGCCGCGATGGATGCGCTTGGCAACATGAATGGCGCGCTGGTCGCGATCGAGCCCACCAGCGGACGCATTCTCGCCATGGTAAATCAAAAGCTGGCGCTCTCGAGCGGCGCACAGCCATGTTCCACTATCAAGCTCTCGGTGGCTCTGGCTGCCCTAAACGAAGGCATTATTACCAAGGAAACTGAAGTACGCCTGGGCGGGCAATACCGGATGAATTTGACGATGGCACTGGCGCGCTCAAACAACGTCTATTTTGAAACTCTGGGCCGCGAGTTAGGTTTTGAGAAGGTGGCATACTACGCCCATCAATATGGGCTGGGCGAGTTGGCCGGGTATAACATTCCCGGTGAGCAGCTCGGCACGTACCCGGATCAGGAAATTTCCCGCAAGCTTGGCGGGGTGGGCAAGATGTGCTCGTTCGGCGAAGGCATTTCCATGACACCGCTTCAGCTTGGAGCGATGGTATCTGCCATTGCCAATGGTGGCACGCTCTACTATCTGCAGCATCCGACAACGCCAGAGGAAGTAGCCGATTTTGAGCCGCGAGTGAAACGGCGCCTCGACATCGCTCCTCTGATTCCGGAGATTTCCGACGGTATGGCCGGGGCGGTCACTTACGGAACTGCCCGCCATCTGCGTGTGAACTTCAACGAAGAAGAAATCCTCGGCAAAACAGGGACCTGCTCACACGCGGGGACCCGTTTTGGATGGTTCGCTTCTTACGCCAACACCGATGTGGGCCGCATCGTGGTGGTGGTTTTTCTTGAAGGCGGGCGTCCAACCTATGGCCCCAAGGCTGCCGAGATTGCGGGCGAGATGTATCGCAATCTTTACGATCACAACTTCTTCGCCCCTCGGGCGCTACCTGCGGCTAATGTGGCCACGCAGCCAATAGGAACTTCGAACTGACCTGGTTTGGTTTCTGCTCAGAATCAAACTTGGCAGCGTGGGATCCTACTGCATTCCTAGTGCGTCTTTATTACCCGGGCTAGAACAATCGACCGCCTCAGAACTCCGCCAGCTCCTTCATTGCCCGAAACAGATCATCTGCCTGCGGGAGAATGGCGTCTTCCAAGAGGGGTTGGTAGGCAACAAAAACATCTTTCGCAGCCACGCGGCGCACCGGTGCATCGAGTTCGTTGAATAATTCATCTGCGATGCGGGCGGCGATTTCGGCGCCGTAACCCCAGCTCAAGGTATCTTCATAGGCAACGATTGCCCGATTGGTCTTGCGCACCGAAGCCGCAATCGTCTCCCAATCAAATGGACTCAGGCATCGCAAATCAATCAGCTCGACTTTGACTCCGTGCTCGCGCTCCAGTTTCTGAGCGGCCTGTAACGCGCGGGGAACTACTGCGCCATAGGTAATTACCGAAACATCAGTTCCGGCCTGCACGACTTTGGCTTTGCCGAAGGGAACCATGTAATCCGGCCAAGGATAGGGGGCGCGCCCGAAGGTCTCACGATATAGGCGCTTGTGCTCAAGGAATAAGACGGGGTCGTCGCAGCGAATGGCGGTACGCAGCAAGCCTGCGGCATCGAGGGCATTCGAAGGAAAGACCACCCGTAAACCCGGAATATGCGTGAAGACACTTTCGCCGCATTGCGAGTGATAGATGGCGCCGCCGGTCAAATATCCGCCGATAGCAACCCGGATCACCGTGGGCGCAGAAAATCCGTTATTCGAGCGCCAGCGGATCAGCGGCAGCTCGTCGCGCAACTGCATCATCGCCGGCCAGATGTAGTCGAAAAACTGAATCTCCACAACAGGCTTGAGGCCACGCGTGGCCATGCCCGTCGCACGCCCCACAATGTTGGCTTCGGCAAGCGGCGAATTGAAGACGCGATCGGAGCCAAATTCTGCCTGCAGCCCTGCCGTCAACTTGAACACACCGCCTTTCCCTTTGATCAGCTTGCTTTGCAGATATTGTTCGCGGCTGCAGTCGGCAACATCTTCGCCGAAAATGACAATGCGCTCGTCGCGTCGCATCTCGTCTCGCAGCGTCGCGTTGATCAGGTCGGCCATTGTCTTGGGGATGGGTTTCTTCCCATCGGAACCGGCCGCGGCTGCGGGCTGAGTTTCAAACGCCGCCGACTTGGGATCCAGATACGGTGAATAGATATATTGCATCACGGTGTCCGGCTTGGCCGGAGGTGCCTCCAACGCCTGATCAACGGCAAGCTGCAAATCGTCTTCCACCTGTTTTTCCAACCGATTAATTCCCTTTTCGTCGAGGATGCCCTCACGCAGAAGAAACATCTGCATGCGCGTGATGGGATCGCGGGCCGCTTCCTGCTGGCGCTCGGAATCGGGCCGATAAAGCCTTTCATCGTCGGAGAGTGAATGCGAATACGGCCGGGTCACATGCGCATGGATAAATGCCGGCCCGTTGCCTTCACGACAGTGGGCGACGGAACGCATGAAAGCTGCATAAGTCTCCAGCGGTTCGGTGCCATCCACTTCCTCGAAGTGAAAATCAGGAAACCCGGCGACAAGGCGGGAGATATTCCCGCCGGGTGTTTGGACCTCGACCGGAACCGAGATCGCATATTCGTTGTCTTCAACTACGAAGATTAGCGGCAGCTTGCGATTGGACGCGGTGTTCAGGGCCTCCCAAAATTCGCCTTCGCTGGTAGTGCCATCCCCGAGTGAAACATAGGTGACTTCGTCGCCGTGGAAGCGGATATCCTTGAATTCGCGATAGTCGCCGTCAGCTTTCCTGGCTGCGTCAGGATGCGCGGCGAAATAGCGGCCTGCTTCGGCGCATCCCACCGCTTGCAGAATCTGCGAACCGGTCGGCGACGATTGCGTGACTATGTTGAGTTTCGGCAGGCTCCAGTGGGAAGGCATCTGGCGGCCGCCAGAGTTAGGATCGTCCGCAGCACCAACCGCCTGCAATAGCATTCCATAAGGAGTCGCGCCGAGCGCCAAGCAGAGAGCACGGTCGCGATAATAGGGATAGAACCAATCGTAACCAGACTTGAGGGCAAAACCTGCCGCCACCCCCACCGCCTCGTGCCCGGCGCCGGAAATCTGAAAGAAAATCCGTTGCTGGCGCTTCAGCAGAATCTCGCGGTCGTCCAGCTTGCGCGAGGTATACATCAGCCGGTAGGCATCGATCAGTTGCTCGCGGGTTAATCCCCGGTATTTGCCGGCGATTTGCTCGTCGGCGACTCCGGCCGGCTTTGAGTCAACTTTCGTTGCCATCCTCTGGGCCTTCAAACCCAGCCCTATTGTAAATCCTCGGTTAAGGGTCAAAACAACCGTGGGTAATCAATGCCAGCAAAGCGCGGTTTCAGTGCCGGCTCCGCTCCTAAAGCCACTTACAAGAGCGGGTCAATCCCGATTCTCTATTTCTCGGCGCGATCCAGACAGCCGGCCCGGAATGAGCGATTGTCAAGACGATGAAGGTTCTTGATCATCACAGGTGTCAGCAGAGGATAATGATGAATCGTGAAGAGATATTCCGCCACGAACCACAAATGCTTGTCTGTTGTCATCCACTCGCGATCATCGAAGCGGGCAAGATTGACCGGGCGAGAGAAAGTGCGAAGCGAACGCTCGCGACGCAAATTGAAGTAAACCTCGAAGTAACTCATCGCCAGCTCGCGCAGTGAGCGGTAGACAGGCTCTCGATAACGGCATCCGCTGTAATTGGATTTAGCGATTGCACCCCAATGGCCCCGCACGCGATAGATGGCGACGACATGGTCGGTGTCGTGCTCGGCCTCGAGATCGAAGACGAGCGGAGGATATCCGTTGACCCGAAGCGCGGCCGCTGCGAACATTGCTCCCTCAAAACAGTGAGAAGTTCCTTCACGCAAAACGCGGCGGGGTGACCAGGCAGTATCGGCCAAGTGATATGGCATATCATCGAGGCAACGCTGAATACCGTGCGGATCTTTGAGACTGCGCAGCTTGCGGACTTCTGCTGGAGTGAAAGCGCTGATCATGCTAATTATCTGCACCAGCTCTCATCGTACCTGCTGAAACTGCGCATACCTATATTGCTCTATGGACACTGATTTTTCAGTCGAACTGGGAGCGGAAGATGAAACCCTCGAGATGCCTTGGACCGGCGGGGACAATGGCCCAAGATATTACGACCTGAAGCGCCATCCTGACTATCTGCCTCATATAGAAGAAGCCGTTCGTGTGCCCGAGTTGGGCGAGTTTCTCACCGCCCTGAACTCGCCAACGAGCCCGCTGGAAACTGCCAAGAGCGATGTCTGGTCCACCACAGAGATGAATCCGGAAGAGGAGATTCTTGGCGCGGTGCACAAATTTTGCTCGTATGTGGATCTCTTGTTTTCGGAGGAAACATCCCGTTCTTCCCTTGCAGAGCACGAGCAGTTCGTAAAAAGACTTGCAGAACTGCTGAGGAAGGCTCCCGACATTGCTGCTGCCACTGAATTCCTCATCCGGCGCTGCTATTACCATGAAAAATCTGAGATCCTGGATGGCTTTTATATAACTTTTTATCTATTCGGATACGGCGATGACGAGCCGCAAGCGCGGCGGCGCTGGGCAATCGCCCTGAAGCTGGCAGAGAACGCGATCAAACAGGTCGCCTGCTCGCGCCGCTGATTCGTGCTGCTTGCATTTAAAATTGTTGAGTGGGGAGTCCGCACATCAAACGATCAGAGTTTGTTCCGCGCCGCATTTTTCGCGGCAGCCACGTGCAGACGCTCGCCAGTTTCTTTCTTCCCCGGCGGATTGATTTGCCGCTTCCGGAAGAACGCTACATCGAAGTCGAGCCCGGCGTTTGCGTTCTGTGCCAATGCCATTGGCAGCCCAATCGGCAAAACGCGCTGACCGTCATCATTGTTCACGGACTTGAAGGGTCCAGCGAGTCTCAATACATGTTAGGTCTAACGGCGAAGGGGCTGGCTGCGGGCATGAATGTGGTGCGCATGAATCAGCGCAACTGCGGCGGGACCGACGGTCTCTCGCCGACTTTGTACCACTCGGGGCGTTCACAGGACGTTGCCGCCGTAGCGCAGAATCTTGTCGATCAGGACCGCGTCTCCCGCTTCGCTCTGGCCGGTTTCTCGATGGGCGGCAATCTGGTTCTGAAACTGGCGGGAGAGTGGAGCAAGGATGCACCGGGCCAGTTCGTAGCAGTCGCGGCTGTTTGCCCGTCTATGGATCTGGCGGCGTCTGCGGATGCGCTGCATCTGCCCGCAAACCGCGTTTATGAACTGTATTTCGTCTGGAAACTTCGGCGGCGTTTCCTGGCGAAGGCACGGCTGTTCCCGGCACAATTCGACCCGACTCGCTTGCGAGGGATCGCAAGCCTGCGCGATTTCGACGACAAGATTACCGCCTATTACAGTGGCTTCGCAGGAGCGGCCGATTATTATGCGCGCGCGGCAGCGGCAAACGTTGTTGACCGTATCGCGGTTCCGACCTTAGTTCTTCACGCTGCAAACGATCCCTTCATTCGCATACTGCCCGCAACCCGGCAGAAAATTCGAGCTAATCCTCATATCACTTTTGTTGAGACTGGGGATGGCGGCCATTGTTCGTTCCTGGCGCATCCGGATGGCGATGACGGGCGCTGGGCGGAAAGCAAAATCGTGCGATTTCTTCAGCAGTTTTCGTGATTGCGGTTAAGCGCCGACTGCCCTGCGCAGCTGCAGCCACTTTTCTGCGCCGTGCCCTTTGAGCTTGGTTCGCATTACCGACAAGAGCAACATGGCCAGAAAGATGGTGAGCAAGCCGAGGGATGCGGTTCCGATATCCTGAGCTCGCTTGGGCAGGATGGAAAAACGGCCGTAAACAAACTCAATGTGGACCCAATAGACAAGCAGCGATGTTTGCCCCATCTGGATGAGCGGACTGAACCCCCACTGCCCCGGTCCCCATCGGCACCATAAATACACAGCCGCCAAAATCAGGAGCAGCAGCCCAACCCGGATCAGAAAAAAATTGGGGCTGGTGTGCCAAAAATCGTATACAGCATAGAGTTGATGCGGCCGATGATCAAGCCATCGCGCCGCATAAATCACTGCCACTCCGGCTGCCCCTGCCAGAACAAAGGTTGCCGCTCCTTGCTTTTTCGCCCAATCGCTGAGGAGGAAAAATCCAACTGCCAGCCCGATGAATGCAAAGCCGGTCCAGGGGAAGATTGGAAACAGCCACGGCTGGGGTTGGCCAAGGTTGTGGACGCCGTTGATATACGACTCAATTGGCCAGGGCAGCGGGTCCGGGCGCCAGCTGGTCCAAACGAGAGGCGTGAGTAAGGCGATGGTGAGCGCGGTGCCTGCCGCGCTGAGCCCCAGAACAACTCGGGTCCCCTCAGTCGCGCTGAGCACAATCCAGCACAGCGCAGCCATCAGCATCATGGACAAGCCGATGGTGTTGAGAATGTCTACGCGAAAAAGATCGCTCCAGGGCGCCCACCCCCAGGCAATCAGAAATTCCTGCAGCCGGAAGAGAAGTCCGAGCCCAAAGATTTCTGCGCCGCGACGAAAAGTTGTCTTGGCAATTTGGCTGGCGGGCAAGCCTTTCTGGCGCAATTTGTCGGTCACGAGAGCGAATGAGATTCCGGCCAAGAAGAGAAATAACGGGGCAGGTAGAGTTCCACCCAATTGCGACCACATGAAGAATGTCGACTTGCGGGCGTTGCCTCCCAACCAGGAATCGTAGCAATGCGTCTGAAACATCAGAACGCACGCCAAGCCACGCATCCAGTCGATGTAAGCGAGACGGGATGGGGCGGAGGCTGGCATTTACGATTCCGGGAAAGTATAACTAAGTCGCAGTATTATTCAGGGGTACGGCTCATCCTAAGCGGTAAGCGCGAGCTGCTAATGTTCGGTATTTTCGTCTCAATCCTCCTGATCGTCGTGCTCTTAAGCACTTGCGGCGAGATCATGATGAGAGTGCGCCTGACCAAAAGAGAGCCGTCGCGTGACAAACTAGCGTGGTGGAGGCGCGGTGGGGACGAGGTTGCCGCTACCTACGAGCAGCTGTTCCCGCATAGTCCTGTCCCGATTCTCAGAAGGTTTGTTTTCTGGCTTGTCTTGGCATCAGCTGTCGTTCTCTTTGTGACAATGATGTTGCGACCGAAATGACCACCGGCTTGTGGTAGTGCGCTACTTTTACGCAGATCAGCGCAAACGGCATACGTGTGGAAATTCAAAGTAGCGCACTGCCCGGCTTGGGTGATGTCCGAAATCTGCGTTGAGGAGATTTCAGACACCACCAATGAGCCACCCGCCCTTGACACTTCCTGGATCATGGGTGTAAGTTCCGTACCTAAGTCGGCGATGCGGAAGAAGCAAAGTTCGCCTGAGCTTTGCGCCGAGGGGTTTTCCTCGCGGATTCACCACGGGAATTAGTGTTTCTTGGCTTAGCCGAAGTGCGATTCTTGGCACATTTGGCCTCGGGTCGACGTGTAGACAAAACGGGATGCCGCCAGGAATCTAATCCTCATCTTGCTCGTTTTCATGTATGGGTCGACCAGCTTAGGGAGCACTTCAGCGGCTGATAAATGGACTCTAGGTCTGCCTAGCGAGAGTGGCTGCACACCTCCGGACCCGCCAAACACGTTCGTTTATAGCGAGTTGGTTCCCTCAACAGCCCCCAACGATGCAGGTAACAACATGATTCGCGTAGTGACAAGCGACCAGGGCGGGCTCGTAACTACCTTGTTGGCGGCACCTACGAATACGTTGTCGACGGCATGGGTGTTTGTGAACAGAGGCTGCGTTGTTATAGCGACCGGCAATGGCGGGGGTACCAATAACCGCGGGGATAGTCAACCCTTTTGCCAACCGGGGGTTTGGATGCAGCTGGCGGCGCCTAACGGGGGAGCTCCGGCTTCCGAATTCATTGTATTCGCGGACGATGAGCCGGGTTATCTGCAGTGCACCTACCAAGAACCATGCGACTTTTACGTCGCCAATGTATCTATCACTGAGATCCCGCCTCCACCCAAGCAACTGACGGTGATTAAGACCCTGGTCCATCCCTCGTCTCAGAGCTTGCGCCTCTTCAATTTGCAAATTGATGGTAAGACCGTGCTGGCAAATTCCAACGGAGGTAGCACCGGACCGCAGTCGGTGACCCCAGGGACGCATAAAGTCAGTGAGACCGGCGGCACGGGCACTGTCATTGGGGATTTCTATAAGGTCATCGGCGGCGACTGCTCCCCTGACGGTACAGTAACCGTGGAAGCCGGGCAGAGCAAGACTTGTACCATCACAAACTACGACAACTATGGCGGTTGTGCCGTCGGGTCAAAGTGCTGCGAGCCAGGTGGGGACATGAAGGGGTGTCGGCTATGCGTTACCCCACCGAAACAATGCCCCTGAATTCGTTCATTGCCATGCCCCCGGGGAAGCCCGGCGGAACGATACGGCCTCGCTTTGTTGTCGAGAGATCATCTATGGCCGTCGCATGATCTACTCCCGCCTCATTTGCCCAATCGAGGATTGGCCAGGCGCGTTTTTCCAATAGCGGCATTACAAATGCACGGCGGGGGGTTAACTTTGCTAGGTTCCTGCGAGGCCTGAGCGGAGCTTGGCCTGTGCGGCGGTTAGTACGAGCGACATGTCCGACTTTACGAAATGAATGAATAGAAGCCCCGCCTGAAGCGGTAGCAGTTCACGACACGCGGCAGTGCGGTTTTCAAGCATGGCTGGCGTGCTCTTGAGAATCCGATCGGCCGGCGAAAGCAGATTTTTGAGTGCGGCGAGTTCTGCGCGGCTTGACATGCCTTCGCGATGCCGATGGTGGGCATGGGCGCCACGGCCTAAAGTTAAAGTTTTCCACCAACGCAAATTTTAGACATCACCCCCCGCTTGTCGCCGCCTTGTCATTTCCCCTAGGTTCTGCAAAAATGATTGTTTGTCTTATCCCTTCTAGACGCAATAGGAAAGGAAGCCAAGTTCAGTGTTGATGATACGTTTGAAGCGCGTGGGTGCGCGTAAACAGCCGCAATACCGCGTGGTGGTGATTGAAAAGGAGCGTGCCCGCGACGGGCGGCCGGTCGAAGTTGTTGGCACGTATAATCCTCGCACTAATCCCGCCAGCATTGAGTTGAAGCGCGAGCGGATTGATTACTGGGTTTCCAAAGGCGCGAAAATGTCGGACCGCGTCAGCAAGATCGTAGCAAAGCCAGTTCCTCCCACCACCGCTTCAGTTGCCTGATCGTCGCGCAAGAATCCCGAGGAAATGCAGATGGGCGAGCAAACAGGTGATGTGCGGCTTTTAATCGAGCAGATTGCCAAGATGCTGGTGGATGCGGCGGACCAGGTCTCAGTCAACCAGATCGATGGCGATACTACCGTGTTCGAACTGACAGTAGCGCCGAACGACCTTGGAAAAGTGATCGGGCGGCAAGGCCGAGTGGCCCGTGCCATGCGTTCACTGGTGAACGCAGCAGCCATCCGAGCACAGAAGCGCTTCGCGCTGGAAATTATAGAAACGTAGCAGCCCAGCCGATGGGGAGGCGTAGAAACGGGCGACGATTTTATTAGCATTGCCCGCGTTTTGCGGACGCAAGGACGGCGTGGCGAAGTTGCCGTCGAACCGCACAGCAATGTACCGGACAGATTTAAAGCTGGAGTAAAGCTGTCAGCTCTCGGAACAGATAGCAGCCGGCGCGAACTCGAAATCGAGGATCTTTGGCCACACAAGGCAAATCTGGTTTTGAAGTTCGCTGGGATTGACTCGATTTCCGACGCAGAGCCGCTGGTTGGTTGTGAATTGCAGGTCGGGCGCGAAGAACGAGCGCAGCTGGAGCCGGGCTGGACTTACATTCATGACCTGATCGGCTGCACGGTTTTCAATCGTGGCAGCGAGATTGGTAGGATTACGGATGTGAGGCTAGGCGCCGGAGAAGCGCCGTCGCTACTAGTCAAAGGCGCGAAAAAAGAGCACGAGATTCCCTTCGCAGAGGCCTATTTGCAAAGCGTAGACCTTGGGCAGCGACAGATTAAAATGCTGTTGCCGGATGGAATGCTCGACCTGGATGCGCCGCTCACAATGGAAGAAAAAGAGCAGCAGAGGAAAGGTGGTCAGTGACAAGTGGTCAGAATGGCTTCTACTGGCCACTGACAACCGACCATTGATTTCATGCAGATCGATATCATCACGATCTTTCCTGATTTCTTCTCCGGGCCGCTGGATTACGGCATAGTCCGCCGGGCGAGGGAAGCAGGGTTGGTAACAATTGAAGTTCACGATCTGCGCGCGTTTGCGCATGACCGTCATCGCACAGTGGATGACCGCCCATTTGGCGGCGGTGAAGGTATGGTGCTGAAGCCGGAACCGATCTTTGGATGTGCGGATGCGCTGAAGGCGGCGTCTCGCGAGGCAAGGCTGGACGGAGCCGCTAAGGAGAGCGTAATTTTGCTTTCGGCGCAGGGCAAGCGGTTTGACCAACGCGAGGCTGACCAGTTGGCGGCGCTGGAGCGAATTATTCTGATTTGCGGGCGGTATGAAGGAGTGGACGAGCGTGTGAGCCAATATCTGGCGGACCGCGAGTTATCCATCGGCAATTACGTGCTGAGCGGCGGCGAAATAGGAGCTGCCGTGATCGTGGATTGCGTGACTCGTTTGATTCCGAGTGCCGTGGGCAATGAGGCCTCCACGCGGCAGGAGTCGTTTACGGCGGGAGCACGGCTGTATGAGAGCGATTCGCCCGACTCGACGTGCAGCTCGGAGGGGCTATTGGATTATCCGCATTACACACGTCCCGCCGATTTCCGCGGTATGGCGGTTCCGGAAGTGCTGGCATCGGGCAATCATGACGAGATACGCCGCTGGCGCCGGCGATCCGCCCTGGAGAAGACGATGCGTAACCGTCCCGATTTATTGCAAGGGGCGGCGCTCAGCAATGAAGACAAATTTTTGCTCGCCCAGATCACGGGCGCAGACACGGTAAAGGAAAAAGATTATGTCGAACCTCATTATTGAAAAGCTCTTGGCCAAAACCAAGCGTACTGACTTTCCTAAATTCGGTCCCGGCGACTCGGTTCGCGTGCATGTGAAGATCACCGAGGGTGACAAAGAGCGTTTGCAAGCCTTTGAAGGAGTTGTGATCAAGCGTACCCGCGGCCCGCAAGCCAGCTTCACGGTGCGCAAGATCAGCTTCGGTCATGGCGTGGAACGCATCTTCCCCGAAAACTCCCGTGTGATCGATAAAGTGGACCTAATACGGTCCTCCAAGGTCCGCCGCGCGAAGCTTTACTACTTGCGTAACTTACGGGGCAAGGCGGCGCGCCTGCGCGACGTGGAACGGGAACAGGCGATGGCGGAAGCAGCCACCAAATAGCCTAGGCACTCTGCGCCTCGTTGTTGCGAGCCTTCCGACTCGCCCCTCATCTCAATCCGGCTTCGGTCTTCCGTCACCATGAGGCGGATTTTTTACAAAAATCCCTATGTACACACGCTTGACAGTGTGAGTATAATTCGCTGGTCTACTTATCGGACCAGTTGGAGCCTCTCTTGTCGCAAGAGATCCTTAAGTCTGAATTTGAGTCGATCCGCCGCAATAAAGTATACGAGGAAGTTGCCCGGCAGCTGGAGCGAATGATCCTTAAGAAGCTGCACCCCGGCGATAAACTTCCTTCCGAACGTGAGCTTTCGGAGACTCTGGGAGTCAGCCGCAGCTCCATCCGCGATGCCATTCGTAGTCTGGAATTGGTGGGTCTGGTAGAGCCACGCCAAGGCTCGGGAACCGTGGTCCGGGAGATCTCTGCCGACACATTGATGAATCCCCTCGCCAGCGTGCTGCGGCACAAAATGGAGCTGGTTGGTGAACTCCTCGATTTCCGCAAAATGCTCGAGCCGCCGCTGGCCGCCCGTGCCGCGACCCACGCCTCGGAAGAGGAACTCAGTGAAATGGAAGAGATTCTGCGGCGCCAGGAAAGCAAGTTGCGCAGCGGGGAACTGGCTGTGGAAGAAGATTCTGAGTTTCACTACGCGATCGCTATGGCGTCGGGAAATAGCGTGGTACTGAAAGTCCTCGATATTCTGATGGATCTGCTTCGGGATACGCGGGAACGTTCGCTGCAGCTGGAAGGGCGTCCGCAGAAATCACTCGCCGGACACCGAAAGATTCTGGCTGCCATCAAGAAACGGGACGCCGAAGGCGCCAAAGCTGCCATGCGGCGCCACATCGAAGATGTCGAAGAAATTGTGCTGAATGAGTTTTGATTAAAACGGAGGCTTGCAATGGGCCGGCTATTTGCAATCGAAGTCATTTATCGCGGGATCTTTCAGAAAACTCTAGGTACCCGGCTTACGCGGGGAGTCGTCCTGGCAGCTCACCACGACGGCAAGGTTGGAATTTCGTTCGGCCGGTATGGGGACAGCCCAGAGCGGAATGGCATTCCCGCCAAGAGTTTCGCGATTGTGGCCAGCGATCAGCAAACCCTCGAAGAGGGCATGGCGAAATACGAACCCAAAGAGGTCGATGTCACCATCGCGGTTGATGACACGCTCTGCAAGGGCGTCGAGTCCTGGGCGTGGTACGGCTTGCAGCCGGTCAATAAGCTGCTGAAACCGGGTGGAACGTTGATTGTGACCTCACTGGAAAAGCCGGAAGCTCTGCTTGAAATGGCCCACCGCAAGGATGCCCCTTATCAGTTGGCCATTATCCGGGGCAAGCCCAGCTTTTCCGGGTTGTGGGTCTATAAGGACGATCACACCGACGTTCGCATTCTGGGAGCTCTGGCGAAGATTCTGCCCGATTTGTTCAGCCTGAAGTCGGTGCAAAAGACAATCGTCGAGGAGTGGAAGAATCCTGTCAAAGCCGAATCTGCGGCTCGCTCCTACGAACGGTTGACTACGACCACGGTCAAGCCCAACCAGGGCAATCCGGAAGTCCCGTACAAATTCGATCTGCCTAAGTGGCATGAAATGGGCGAAGGCATTGCGATCCCTTGCATTCCGAAGGGTGGGGCCGTTCAGGATCCGACTTCGCTCGCGAGTGGTGGCTTTCGTCCCGACCGCAACCCAACTTTCAAGAAATATACGACTCGCACGATGCGTCCCGTCGTGAACTTCGATACCTGCATCAAGTGCACCCTGTGCTGGCTGCATTGTCCTGATTCCTGTTTCGACGTCACTCCTGAAGGACTGTACGACGCCAACATGCTGGCCTGTTGCGGGTGCGGGGTTTGCGAAGCCGTTTGCCCGGTTAAGGATTGCGTCACCATGGTTAACGAGGCCGAGTTCGCCAACAACGATAGCCAGTGGGAAGACTGGAGGAAGAGCAAGGACACTTACAAAGTCTGGCTGGAGGGGAAAATCAAAACCCGCGAGGTGCGGTCGCATGGTTTCCGCTATCGCGGGCAGTACGACGAACAAGTTCCTGAGATGTTGGAAATTGCAAAGCAGGGCTAAGCGCAGTACGCCGCCGGCAAGCCGCCGGCGCTGGAGGAGAACGTATCTATGGCGACGGCCACAGTTGTTGAAGAACAGCGGGGAATAGAAAAAACTGCACTCATCACCGGAAGCGAGGCCATCGCAGTCGCCTGCAAACTGGCCGACGTGGACGTCATCACAGCCTACCCTATTCGTCCCTACGACACGGTGATGCAGTACGTTGCGAAGCTGGTGTCGAACGGTGAAATGGATTGCGAATACATCGTCGCTGAAGGAGAACATTCCCAGTTCGAAATCGTGAAGCACGCATGCGCCTGCGGGGCACGTGTGTTTTGCGGCAGCAGTGGCGTGGGCTGGATGTATGCGATGGAAGCGCTGACGGTCACGCCCGCACTGCGTGTTCCCCTGGTTTGCATGGTGGGCAACCGGGCCCTGGATGATCCGGGAGCGTTTGGCGTGGAGCACAACGACGCGCTGGCAGTTCGCGACCTGGGCTGGCAACTGGTGTGGGTCGACAGCGCGCAGGAGGCGCTGGATACGGCGCTGATTGCTTATCGCGTCTCCGAGGATCGCCGTATCTTTTTGCCTTGCGCCATCAGTTGTGATGGAGCTTTCCTCACCCACTCGCAAGCTCTGGTGAAAATCCCCTCCCAGGAAAAAGTAAACGAGTTTCTTCCGCGCTATAACCGGGCAGACCTCCTACTCCATCCCGACAACCCGATTACGGTTGCCCCTCAGGGGAATGAGGACTGGGTGATGGAGATTCGCCGTCAGAACTACGCCGCCATGGAGCGTGTCTCCGATGTGCTGCGCGAAGCGTACGCCGATTTTGAGCACATCTTCGGGCGTTCTTACGGCAATCCGTTTTTCGAGGAGTACCAGACCCAGGATGCCGATGTGGTGCTGATGGGCATGGGTACATTGTCCACGCCGGTGAAGGTAGCCATTCGGCAGATGCGTAAGGAAGGCAAGAAAGTGGGGTTTGTGCGCATGCGGTGGTTCCGTCCGTTTGCGGCGGAACAATTGGCCAAGTCGCTGCAACGCTTCAAAGCGGTTGGCGTTATTGATCGCGACTACTCCTTCGGTTCGCCATATATGAGCGGAGTGCTGACCAATGATGTGCGCACAGCACTATATTCGGCGCCGGGGCCGAAACCTCCAGTGTTAGGTTTTATCGCCGGCCTGGGCGGGCGCGAAGTGACCGTTCCAGACGTGGAGAAAGTAACCGAGTGCGTCTATGAGGCTGCGCAAGGGAAGAAGCAGCCCTTGACCCGATGGATTGGGCTGCGGGAGTAACTGAAAGCGGGCCCGAACTGCGGCTGAACGCAGCTTTAAGAAATCTACGAAAGTTTCGCTGATGTGTTTCGACCATCAGAAAGGATGCGGACGTTATGGCAACGTACATTCAAATTGATCCGACCCAGAAGCTGGATCCGTTCAAGTCAGTCAAAAAGTTGCCCTTGGAAGAATTTTTTACGTCGGGGCACCGGACCTGTCAGGGCTGCGAGTCGGCTCTGGTAATGAAGATGATGGCGAAGGCTGCGGGCCCGCGTACGATTGTGCTAGGCAGCACCGGGTGCATGTATGTGGCCAACACTACTTACTACAGCACCTCGTGGGTTGTGCCGTGGATGCACACTCAGCTGGGCAGTAGCGGCTCGGCAGCGCTTGGCGCATCTGCCGCGTTGAAGGCCCTTATGCGCAAGGGCAAGATGAAGAAAGAGCCTATCAACGTGATTGCCTTCTGTGGTGATGGCGGTGGCGCCGACATGGGCGTGGGCGCAATCTCGGCAACTCTCACCCACGCCGAATACAACTGCCTGATCCTGATGTACGACAACGAGTCCTACGCCAATACCGACATCCAGCTCTCCGGCAGCACACCCTGGGGTGCCAACACCACCTTCAGCACTCCCGGGAGTGTGAAGCGAATCATGCATCGCCGCTGGAAGAAAAATATGGCCGGCATGATGGCCGCCGGACATCCAGAGTGCAGGTACGTGGCAACCATCTGCATGTCGTATGGGCTGCATGGCATGAATTCCATCCGCAAAGCGCTGGCCATTGGCGGCCCAACTTTCATTCACTCGCTGGATCCTTGCCCGAAAGGCTGGGATTACGATCCTTACTTGTCCCACGAGATGGGCGAACTGGCGGTGAATACCGGGGTTTGGCCGCTGTACGAAGTGGAAGACGGGGTGCTTCGTCTTACCGGGCGAACGCAGCAAATTGCACGCGGCAAGATCAGGCGCCAACCGGTTCGAGATTACTTGCTGAAGCAGGGACGATTTGCCCACTTTACGAACGACGACATCGATTATTTCCAGAGCAAAGTCGACCAAATGTGGGACAAGTGGCTGGTTCCGGGCGTGATTCCATTCCGCTACGAGGTCGAGGGCGACGGCGCACCTGCTGAATAGGTTAGCCCCGCTTGTCGCGCCGTTCATACGGCGACTGGAGGAAGTGGTCAGAGATAACTCGGACTCGTGGTATTGAAAGACTCGTAGGTGTACGGGGCACCCAGGGGAGGTGTATCGATGGCCAGTTCGAGAGAGGCAGTCGCATCCGAGCCCAAGGTCATCAATCGCTGGATTCAGATGTTCTCCTGCATCGTAGCGATGATGGCAATTGCCAACCTGCAATATGCCTGGACACTTTTCACCAAACCGCTAACCGCAAGCCTGCATGCTACGCTTGCCGCCGTCCAAGTTGCCTTTGCTGCCTTTATCTTTGCTGAAACATGGCTGGTCCCTTTCGAAGGTTACCTGATCGATCTCCTTGGTCCCAGGCTAGTCATCGGGATTGGCGGCCTGCTGGTGGGAGCTGGCTGGATCGGTTCTGGTTACTCCAACACGACTACCGGTCTTTACACCTGGTACGCCCTGGGAGGTATCGGGGCCGGCGCGGTATATGGTGGATGCACGGGGAACGTCCTGAAATGGTTTCCCGATCACCGCGGACTTTGCGCAGGAGTGGTTTCCGGGGCGTACGGCATCGGCACCGCAGTAACCGTGGCCCCCATTGAGGCGATGATCAAAGCTTCTGGCTATCGGCATGCTTTTATCTTTTGGGGAATCCTCCAAGGCATCATCGTGACCCTCGCAGCCATGTTTATTGTTGCGCCTCCTAAGGGTTGGCTGCCGAAGAACTGGAAGCCTGTTGCCAAGGTCCGCCAGAGCATGCGCGATATGGCCTGGTGGGAAATGCTGAAGCAGCCATCGTTCTACGCGATTTACACTATGATGACGCTGGTTGCATTTGGCGGCCTGGTGGTGACCGCGCAACTTAAAGAGATCGCCAGCTTCTACAAGGTGGACAAAGTAATCGTTGCCTGGGGCCTCTCGGCCTCGATTCTGGCAATTCAGTTGAACCGGATCGTGAACGGCGTCACCCGTCCGCTTTGGGGTTGGATCTCCGACCACATTGGTCGCGAGAATGCCATGTTCAGCGCGTTTCTGATCGAAGGTGCTGCGATCTGGGCTTGGCTGCAGACCATCAATAGGCCCGTGATGTTCGTTCTTCTGTCCAGTCTGGTGTTTTTTGCCTGGGGCGAGATTTTCTCCCTGTTTCCTTCCATCACCGCGGATCTGTACGGCAGGAGATGGGCTACCACGAACTACGGAATCGTTTATACCTCCAAAGGTACGGCGTCGATCTTTTCGGCTCCGGTTGCAGCCTACGTGATGATGAAGACCGGTTCCTGGATTCCGGTGTTCTACGTCATGATTGCTTGCGACGTCGTTGCCGCGTTCATGGCCCTATTCTGGTTGAAGCCGCTCGCTGCACGGACCATTGCTAGTGCGGAATTGCCGGGAGGAGCCAGCATCGAGGAACCGAAGCCACACGCTACACAGGGCGTGGCCTAGCTAACAAAGCCAAAGGCAGGCATTGTTACCCTCGTAAGGTCACGGGCTGTTTTTTGCCAGACTCCTCCAGCCGACCTCCGTGAAAATGTAAGCAGATTTCAGCTTTTCACGAGGGGTGGGTATGGCTAGCGGAAATTTTGGCCGGCGTGTCTTCCACTTGCTGCTTGCAGGACTCTTTTGCTGGTTATCTCCTGCCGCTTTTCCTCAACAGTCGGATCCCTCAGTATCCCCCGACGTTAGCGACGCCAACACCGATCAGACTCAAAGCCTGGCCGATCTGGCGCGCAAAGCTCGTAAGGACCATAGCAAGGAAGTGCAGATGTCAGAGGCGGACGCCAAGAAGCTTTTTGAGTCTGTGGACACAATCTTTGGGTTTGCCGCCGATGACACTGGCTTCCCCAAGCGGGCCAGCGTGAAGCGTCGCTTGATCGGATCCGCCGACGTCGAGCAGTACACAAGGGAGCAGGAATCGAAACAGGAGTATGCGAAACGTTTTGCCACGGCTGAAATGACTATGAAGAAGTTCGGCTTTCTGCCCAGGGATTTCAACCTGCGCGAGTTTCTGGTGAAAGCAAACGGCAGGCAACTGGCGGCCTATTACGATCCAGACACCAAAACCATTTCGATGCTGAACTGGATTCCGCTGGAGCAACAGGCTCCCATTTTGGCTCACGAGCTTACGCATGCCCTTCAGGATCAAAACTACGGCCTGAAAGCATTTCTGAAGGAACCAAAAGCAGCTAATCCAGTGCAGGAAACTGAAGACGACATCCCCTCCGCACACCGTGCGGTAGTCGAAGGGCAGGCTCAAGTAGTTTTTGTCGATTATTTGCTCGCGCCCATCGGACGGAATTTGGAGACCACCCCCGGATTGCTCTATCAAATGGAAGAACCTGCCGTGAAGGCCACGTCCGACTCGGAATTTCTGCACAACGCACCCATGATCATGCGGGAAGCGGGAACATTCCCTTACCGCGCAGGTCTTATCTTTGAAGGGGAGCTGCTCCAGAAGGGCGGGAAGCAGATGGCTTTCGCTGGGGCATTTGCCCGGCCTCCCCGCACCACCCACGAAATATTGCAGCCGAAATCTTACGTTGAACACGAGAAACTCCCAGCGGTTCATATTCCTGACATGCTGCCTTTGCTTGATGGGAAGTACTTGGTTTTCGATTCGGGCACGATCGGCGAACTCGATGTCAAAGCCCTGCTGGAACAATATGGGCAACGGCGCGTGGCTGACGAGCTCGCCACCTCGTGGACGGGAGGACGCTATGTAACCTTCGAGAAGTCTGACGGAGACGCCAGGAATCCGTCGACCGCCAACTTGGCTCTACTGTATGTCTCGCGTTGGAAATCGCCGCAAGTGGCAGAGCGTTTCGCACACATTTACGCTGCGGCTGTCGCGGGACGGTATCAGAGCGCCTCCCCGCAGGATGTGCCTCCTTGCACCGCCACACGTTGTCCCCTGTCCGTAACTGCGTTATCGACGGAAGAAGGCCCGGTGATCATTCAGTTGTGGCCCGACAACACCGTACTCGTCAGCGAGAGCTTCGATCAGGCGACAGCGGCGAAACTCCTCGACGCAACGCAAAATGCCGCAAAAGAAACTCATGCTGGCAACTTTTCTGAAGACGAGCTTGGGCTGCGGCTCTACGAGGTGCCCGGGTTCTCTGCTTTCCAGGCGCAAATCCGTGACTTGATTACGGAGCAAATCCTTAGGCGCATCAACGAATATTGATTAGGGCTGATCTGCGCGCGACGGCCCTATTTCATTTTTTATCCTCTTGGATACCATGACTGCCTGTTCCTCCGCTTGCGCCCGCTTTACGCAACGCTATCTACACAGCAACCAAGGAGCGGATACGCGCCTTGGCCATCCGGACTTGACGGCGGTTTCTGCACGCTCCACAATCAATGCTTGCGAGGTCATCATGCTGGCTTACCTGTTCGTCATATTTGCGGTTGCCGTCCGATTTCTTCCTCATCCCTGGATGTTCACGCCAGTGGTGGGATCGCTTTTGTTCTTCGGGGCTCGCGGATCTCGCCGCCAATTCTGGGTGCCGTTGGCCCTCTTGATCTCCTCAGACTTGTTCTTGACCAAGTTCGTCTACCATTACCCATTTGTGTGGGACCAATTGGTGATCTTCGCGTGGTACGGAGCCATCCTGTGGTTGGGGACGACATTGCGCAGAAATGCCCGAATTCTTCGCCTGATCGGGGCGGCACTGGCGAGCTCAGTTTCGTTTTTCCTGCTGACCAACTTCACATCCTGGCTAGTGGGCACGCTGCCCTATCCGAGAAGCCTGAGTGGCATTATGACTTCCTATGAACTAGGACTGCCGTTTTTCCGGCACGCAGTGGAAGGTGACCTGCTGTTCACGCTCGCGATGTTTGCCACGCCAGTGGCGCTGCATGCGGTCAGCGAGGCAATCAACAAGCCGGGCGCTGATAGCGCAGCGGCGTGAGCGAAACTGCGGTGGGTCGCGGTCTCATCCCTCCTGCGATCGAGTCCACTTCCATTTGATTAGCCAGGCTACGCCCGCCGCTGCCGCGATCACACACACTACGTAAAGATGTTTGCGAAGTAGCTCGCTGAGCAGTCGGACCACTTGCGGTCCGAACCTGACAGTCAGCAGCGAGAGCACCAGAAACCGCACTACTCGTCCCGCGAAGATGGCGATCAAGTATCGGACGAACCCCATTTCAGAAACCGCTGCCGCAAGCGCAAACAACTTGAAGGGTGTGGGAGGCGGCAGCATGGCGGGAAACATCAAGCTCCAAAACGGATTCTCGTTGAAAGCGGAGTGGATTCTGTTGAAGCGCTGAGCGGGAATGCGTTTGCGCAGAAGTTCTTCCCCGCCCGTGTAGCCGACGATGTAAATCACAATGCTGCCCAGTGTCGATCCCGTGGCGGCCATCAGCACGTACCACAAGAAACGGGCACGGTCCTGATAGACATAACCTGCAACCACAGCGTCCACGGGCAGGCCAAGAAAAGCGCCATCCAGCGCCGCCACGGCCAACACACCCCATACACCGAGCGGTTTCAGCAATGCCCACAGAAACGCTGTATATCGGGAGACCAAGTGTTTGAGGGTTTTCAAACTCTGAGTGTAAACGGGTCGGTCGCGTTGCACCAAGGCAGACGCTTCGACGACCAAAACAGTTCTGCGCGACAGAGCTTGGGGAAAAAAAGAACGCCGGTCGAGCTTCACAGCTCAACCGGCGTAAGGCGTGAATTGGTTCCTACTGCTTGGGCGCCGGTTTGGTTGTTTTCTTGGCCCCAGCTTTCTTAGCTTTCATTTCTGATTCGCGACCACCGATCAGCGTGAGCGAATCAGTCGAGTTGAACGGGAACTGGCGAACTGACTGCTGGCCAGTGGTGCTGAGAGTGATGTCCACCCGGCGGTTGCTCGCCAGGATGATGGTCCGCATATTTTTCAACACTCTCGCCCGTTCTTCGGGAGTCAATTCCGGATTCGTCTCAACCGACTCCTTCACCTCATCTGCTGTCAGGTTGTGTTGTTCGCCCAGCCCTCTGGTTTCGACGCTATCAGCAGGAACACTGTGATCAACCAGGAAGGCCTTGGCGGACTCGACGCGCCGCTCCGACAGAGCCTGGTTATACTCGACGGTGCCACGCTTGTCGGCGTGCCCTTCGAGAATCAATTTCGCACCGGGCTTGAGCTGGAGGTATTTGACGAAATCTGCTGCCAGCGCCAGGAGCGTCTTTTGCTGGCTGGGCAGTAGCCCACCACGAGGATTCTGCACCGTGGGCTGTGCGGTTACGAAGTAGATACTGTGAAGAGCAAGCCTCGTCTCCAGTTGGGCGACTTGCGGTGACGGCGGCGGAGGGCTCTCTACATTAATTTGAGCTGACGAAGAGCTATTCAAACCTCGTGAATCGGTGCAGGTTGCAGTAATTGTCACTGTACCCGGGGACGCACCTGTGGTGCTTTCGGTGGCCGTATCACCGGTGCCCGAGATGGTGCCGCTGGTAGCTGTCCAATTGCTCACCGATACCGGCACATTGTCCGGACTGGTGCAGGTGCAATGGACGGTTGCAGTTCCTCCAACCTGAACACTGCTGGGCGTCGCCGAACAACTCATGGTTGGCGGATTCTTTGGCGGTTCCTTCACGGTGAAGTTTGCGGAGCAGCTTGCTGTGCCATTCTTCTTCAGTTTCGGATCGGTTACGGTCACTGTAGCTGTGTAACTCCCACCCGCCACACCATTTGTGTCGATGCTGGCGGTGTTGTCCTTACCCGTGATCTTTCCGCCATTACTGCTCCATTGATAAGTCAGTGAGTGTTTGGGATTGAAACCGTTAGCCGTGCCGGTTGCGGTGAGCGGTTCGCCCACCATCACCTCGGTCGGTTGAATCGAGCAGGCAGCGGTCGGCGCTGCCGTCGGAGGATACCCAAAGTACCACTCCAAGCCCGTACGCAGACGTGCGCCAGTGAAAGTGGGCCGGCGAAGATCAGGGAAGGTTTGGGACACGACGTCAGAGAAATTCTGATGGGCCCATACATAGTCGGCCTCGAACAGGCGAATACCGAAGTGACGGGAGACTGCAAGATCCATACCACCTCCCAGAATCGCGCCAATGCCATTGCGAGAGTTTAGGCCCGGCGTATTGACGTGGTTCCAGCTGAGCAAAGTGTTAACGAAGAATTTTGCGCCCTCGACGCGACCCTCCAGCTTCGGCCCCAATGAGAGTGTGGTTTCATTGGTCTGGTCATTCCAGTTTCTGCCGAAGTCACCTTCCAACCCTACATATTTGTTGAAGAAATAAGTCAAGCTTCCTCCGGCGCCATCCGGCAGGTCGGGAAGCTTCAAACCCACCGGGCTATTGAAGCTCTGACCGGGTGCGGGGACCGTAGCACCGGGATGCAACCACTGGTACCCAGCGAAGATCTCATACTTGGGGCTCTCCTCCTCCTGGGCCGTCGCACCAGCCGACACAAAGACAACCGCGAGGACTAACAAGAAACTAGAGATCCCTACACTTCGATGCCGATAAGGCGACATATCGCCCTCCCGAATTTTGGAATTATTTGGTTTTGTGCATGCCTGCGTTTAAGACTGGGAACCCACACCCAGAAACTGTCGTCATCTGTCTTCCGAACGACGATTCGTGTCGCAGAGTTTTTCGGAAACTAAATTATGATACTCGGCATAGCAAACGCAGTCCAGCTTTCGAGTTGGCAGACAAGATACGCGCATGCAGGAAACAGACGATGTGCGGGCAGTCGAGATGCAGGTTGGTTCGAAAGAGGCTCTCCACCGAATGGCAAAAGCGAGTCTTAGGCATGCTCAGTGTTCCCACCAAGCAACTCCAGGGCATGCGGCAGCAGATCAATAACCGATTCGAGGGATTCGACTGCTCCCTTTGGATTTCCCGGCAGATTGAGGATGATTGACTGTCCACGCACGCCGCAGACCGCGCGGCTGAGTGCGGCAAACGGTGTTTTGCTGGATCCTTCGCAGCGCATGCGCTCGGCTACTCCTTCGAGCAGGCGCTCAGAGACATGGCGTGTGGCTTCCGGCGTAACGTCGCGCGCGGCAATGCCCGTCCCTCCAGTAGTAACGACCACCCGGGCTTCTCCCGCCCAGTAAAGAATCGCTTTTTCAATCGCGGCTTGCTCATCCGCGACGATTTCCGTCCCCACGATCGAAAAATTTCTTTTTCTGAGAGCATTGGTCACGGCCGGACCAGAAAGATCGACTCGGTCGCCACGGGCGCAGGAGTCACTAACCGTGACGACGGCAGCGCTCAGGCCCTCAGGAATCAAGGAGGACATCTTCTTCTTCCTCCCCGGCCTTCCCTGCGTCTCGTTGGGCTTCGTCCAGGAGGCGCAGGCCTTCCATCAGCAAGCCTTGGGTATTCAGGGTCGTAGTCTGCTTGCTTGTTTTGCCATCAAAGTTAACCTGAAAGTTACCCTCGGTCCAGCGTAACACTTTGAAAACCGCCTGATCGCCGGTCAGCGAACCATATTGGGCGTGCGTGACCTGGCCCTCCCGGAAATACAGTTCGCAGGTATCGTCTTTGTTCGTCAGCGTCAAAGCACAGCTCTTTCGGCCCATCTCCAAAGACTGCACGAGATCGATCACATTCATCTGCGACAAACTGCCGCGCAATACCCCATCGGAGGCCGCAGTCTTCGCCATCTTTTCCAGCGCGATTTTGTCTATCACTCGCTTGATGCGCTGCGTAGCTTCCTTCAGAAAGAATGGTTTTTCTACAAAATCGTCGACTGCTTGTTCCTGGGCGCTTAGTTTTTCTGTTATGTCAGATTTGGTCGCCAGCAGGATGACAGAAGCCCCCGCGGTTTTGGGCCTGCTTCTAAGCTTCTCCACCAATTGACGCCCATCCATTCCCGGCATGCGATAGTCGCTGACCAGAAGGTCGGGAGGATCCTCGACCGCTTTCAGGAGTGCGTCGGCGGCGTCTGTGGCAGTTGTAACGCTCGCTAAGGGACTAAGGGCTCCTCGCAACATCCCCAGGATCATGGGATTGTCATCAACCAGCAGGATCTTGACGTTATTTGCCATGGTTTACTTCTGGCTGATCTTGCGGATGTAGCTGCCGCTCTTGCCTCCAGTCTTGCGTTGGAGCATGATCTCGCGAATCTGGATGCCTTCATCCAGAGCCTTACACATATCGTACACGGTGAGCGCTGCGATGCTGGCTGCCGTCAGAGCTTCCATCTCCACGCCAGTGGCGTACGTGGTAGTAGCTTTTGAGGTAATGGCGACGCCATTCTCGCACAGCCGCAGAGCGATATCAATGTGCGACAGCGGCAGAGGATGGCACATGGGGATAAGCTCCGCAGTCCGTTTCGCCGCCATAATGCCGGCGAGCCGGGCTACCTCCAATGGGTCGCCTTTGGGATTTTTTGGCAATGCGCGGAGGACTTCGGGCTTCAAAAGCACGAACGCGCTGGCCTCAGCCTCGCGTCGAGTGGACGGCTTGCCGGAGACATCAACCATCCGGGCGCGCCCTGTGTCGTCGTAGTGGGACAGCTTCTTTCCCATGCGAAGTTCTATATTACATGGGCTGCTTGACTTGCCGGGACAGGAAGGACTAGTCTCCCGCTGCCATCTGAAAACCGAGTTTTGCAGCGCTTTTTCGGCTGGCGGAGTCAATGCTGCGGAAAAATCCATTCTGACATAAGGAGGCCATCGATGAAAAAGCTTGGGGGATTGCTCGCGGGAGCATTGGCAGTTGCGGCAATCGGTTCAGCCGCTGCGCAAGATCAATCTTCGGCAATGATCTCGCCGCCGAAGGTGCTCACCATTACCAGGGAGTTTGTGAAACCTGGCAAAGCTGGAACGATGCACGACAAAACCGAAAGCGCATTTGTTCAGGCGATGTCGCGCGCGAAATGGCCAACGCATTATCTCGGCGTGAATTCATTGTCCGGGAAATCGCGATCGCTGTTCTTTACGGGCTACGAATCGTTCGAAGCCTGGGAGAAGGATACGATGGCCACCCAGAAAAATACCGCCTTGGCGGCGGCACTCGATCACGCGGCCGTGGTGGATGGCGACCTGCTGGACGAGCTCGATATGGGCGTATTTGTTTACAGCCAGGAATACAGCCTGAACCCGCCGGCTGAGCATGCTACACCAGCCACACGCTACTTCGAAATCTCGGTCTATCACGTTAAGCCGGGACATCACAAAGAATGGGATGACGGCGTCAAGATGGTCCTGGCGACGTATCAAAAGGCCCTGCCGGAAGCCCATTGGGCATGTTATGAGGGCGCCTATGGGGCACCGGAGGGGACATATCTCTTCATCACTGCCCGCAAGTCTGCCAGTGAAATTGACACCGACTTTGCTCACAACAAGGACTTCGCATCAGCCATGGGTGAAGAGGGAATGAAAAAGCTGGACGAACTCGCGGCGGCGTCGATCCAATCCAGCGAAACCAACCTGTTTATGCTTAATCCGAAGATGAGTTATGTTCCGGATGAGTGGATCAAAGCCGATCCGGACTTCTGGAAGCCTGCTGCTCCCGCTGCCGCTCCGAAGAAGCCGGCAGAGAAAACAGGAACAGGGCAATAGGTCACAAATCTGGAGGGACATCCCGTACCGCCCGGTGTCCCTCTCTTTCTCACCGCATCAAGATTGGCATCCATTCGCCAGCCTCAATCTGCTCCCGGTCGGGTGGAATCACAATGTAGCAGTTCGCACGAGCCATGGCCGCGATGTCTCCGGAGCCCTGCCAGCGGATCAGTTCAACCTCCGCCTGTTCGAACTCACCCGAGAGCACGGCAGGTAAGAATCGCTTAAGGCCGAGTTTCGTCCTAATCTCCGACTTCAACCTGGCGCGCAGGAATACCAGCTTCCGCGGAGACATTCCGGCCAGCGCTTCCAGCAACGGACGAACAAACAGCTCGAACGTGACCATAGTCGAAACCGGATTTCCCGGTAGCCCGAAAAAGTACTTGTAGTCGTCGCGGGCGAGGGTACCCGCGCCAAACGCCACACGCCCGAACACGATCGGTTTCCCGGGTTGAATTTTCGTGCCGGTAAAGATGAACTCCGCTTGCAATTCTGCCAATACCTGTTCCACCAAGTCATACTTGCCCATGGAGACGCCACCGGCGAGCAGCAACAAATCAGCTTCCAGTCCATCGGCGATAAGCTCCCGCAGGCGTTCCGGATCATCAGGGGCGATTGGCAGCAGCACGGGCTCGCCTCCGGCTGCCTGGATTTGTGCTGCCAAGGAATAGCTGTTCGAGTTGCGGATACGATTCGGTGGTGGGGGCACATCGATATCGACCAGTTCATCTCCCGTGGCGAGCACTGCAACCCGCGGTTTGGAATAGACAAGCAGAGATGATTTTCCCACCGACGCGGCCACCGCAATCGTAGCGTGATCCAGACGCGCACCCGGAGAAAGCAGCCGTTCGCCGCGCTTCGCCTCGGCCCCTGCCGGAACAATATTGTCTCCGGCGGCGGCTGCTTTGTTGATTTCAACCCTCTCAGCATTTCTCGAGGTATGCTCCAGCATCACAACCGCATCGGCTCCGGAGGGTACTGGCGCGCCGGTCATAATCGCTGCTGCCTCGCCGGATCTGACGTTGACTGCGTCCTCAGCACCCGCTTTAACTTCGCCAACAATGTGGAGCACGGCCGGAACATGCTCCAGATCCGCGGCGTGAATCGCGTAGCCATCACGCGTTGCCCTCGGAAAGGGCGGAAGGTTGCGATCGGCCAATATCGGCTCGGCCAATATGAGGCCCACACCGTCCACCAACTCGATCAGTTCCTTTCCGCAAGGATGCACCCGTGAAGCGTGCTTCTCGATCAGATGACGAGCCTCTTCGAAGCTCAAAATCTTCTCGGAAACGGAGCTGGATGGCATGGACGAAATGATACGTGTATGGAAACTGAAAATCTAACGGCAGCGGGCTTCTGCAAGAAAGGTGACTATTGCGCGGCGAGATCGCTTAGCGCGCGGGAGAGTTGATCAGGATCGCTAGCGTGCATGACCCCAGTATCCAAGTCCACCACGCCGGCGCTCACCAGTTTGGCTATCTCTCGATCCAAACCTTCACAACCCTGAGCTGGGCCACGTTTTGCGGCCTCGAGGAGCTTCTCGCTGGAGAAGTCTCCGCCTTCGAAGTGCTTTCGAAGCTGCGAGTCGACGATCACAATCTGAGCAACCGCGGTTCGGCCAGCTCCATCTTTACGCGGCAGCAGCCTTTGCGAAATGATCCATCGAACGGTTTTGGCGAGCCGAGCTCGAACGCCCGGCTGTTCCGTTGCCGCGAAGAAACCTACCATACGCTCCAGCGCCTTGCCTGCATCCGGGGCATTGAGACTCGAAAACACAAGGTGTCCGCTTTCGGCTGTATCGATGGCCATTTCGACGGTGTCACGTTCCCGCAACTCACTCACGAGAATGACATCCGGAGCCTGCCTCATGGCAGCTCGCAAGCCCAACGGGAAGCTGGGTGTGTCGCTGTGGAGCTCACGCTGGTGCACTGTCGCGCGCTTGTGATTGTGAAGAAACTCGATCGGATCCTCGATGGTAATAATGTGACAAACACGTTCTTCGTTGATGCAGTCGAGAAGAGCGGCGAGAGTGGAAGACTTGCCTGAATTTCGCGGGCCAGTGACCAGCACGATTCCATCCCGGAGACGAGCCGCCTCTTGTAACCGTGCCGGCAGAGCAAGCGATGTCAAAGTGGGAACGACAGTTGGGATTACGCGCATGACTATGGCGCAACTGCCGCGTTGAATAAATATATTGACGCGAAAACGTGCTAAACCCGGCAAGCCATGCGAAACATCGCAAGAGCCGTGCTCTCGCAGCATAGTGATTGCCTGTTTGTTGGCGCCGATCAGATCCGAGGCGATGTGCCGCGTATCGTCTGCCGTCAGTGGCCTACCCACCATTGCAATCAATCGGCCCTGGCTTTGCACCTGGGGTGGGCGGCCGGGTGAAAAAATCAGATCACTCACCTGTGCGTGCGCACCCAGCATTGCCGCCAACAGCCCGCTGGTCGCGGCGGTGCTTGAGCCACCCGATGGCTCGAGCGGAACGTAGATTGGAGCTGTGCCCGAAGACATGTTCCCGTCGTGCTTGTGCGCGGAGCTCGCTGAAATTACTGTAGCGGAAACGTAACAGGCACTACCACAAAGAATCTTGCATCCATGAACCTTCGTAACTTATGAGGTTGGCAGTTCATCCCTAACAAAAAAAGAGCGGCCGCAGCCGCTCCGATGGAAAGCTCGTAGCGCCGGGCTACTTCTTTACCTGCTTTGCTTTTTTGGTACCGTAACTGGTCTCGATGGATGCTCCGATGCTGGCTAGCATCTGCTTCGCGGGTTCGGCAAACTGCCCATTGGGCTGGAGTTCAAGATACTTGTTAAAAGCCTCGGCAGTGCCGTCGGGTGCAACCATCTTGTCGCCCTTCAGAGTAGCTTTGCCGATCATGTTGACGCCCTTCCAATAATACGCATCGGCACGATTGGGGTCTGCAGCAATTGTCTTGTCAAAGGCGACAATGGCATCATCCACCTTACCAGTGTTGGTATACACTGCGCCTTCATTAAAGTAGTATTGCGCCGCACCAGTCGGATCAAATTGGGCTGCCGCTTCGTAGGACTTGATTGCATCATCGGTCTGGCCGGCTTTTGACTGTGCCTGGCCCAGATTGTTGTAATACTGGGCCAAAACTTTGGAAGCATCAGGAGTCTTCTTAGCGGGGTCGGCATCGAACGTTTTCTGCTTCAGATCGACCGCTTTCTCATAGTCTGCCACCGCATCAGTGAGATCCTTCTTCTTAGCATCCGCATCCGTCTCTTTGGAAGCGGCACTGAGTGTGTACTCGCCTAGCTTCGCCCACAGCAGGTCCCGGGTCGGATCGGCTTGCGTGGCATCAGCCATAGTGTTTTTGGCGGTGTTGAAGTCACCTGCTTCCGCCGCTTGCTTGGCTGCAGCGAGTTTCTCATTGAGCGTCTTGATGGTGGCATTTTCCTTAGCAACTTTGACCTCTTGTTCTTGCCGTTGCTTCATCTGCTCAGGAGTCAGGCCAGCCCCCTGGGCTTGCGCAGCCTGCTCTTTTTTCATGTCGAAGTCCAATACGGTTTCATCTCCTGAGACAGCGACGCCAGTGAAGTGATAGAGCTCTTTGCCGTCTTTCGAGAGCGTGACCTTGTACTTGCCCGGCACAATTCCCAGCGAGAAATACTCGCCCTTTTTTGTCGTTTTGAGCTCGTACTTTCTACCGTTGTCAGTGTTCATCCATTCGACCTGCGCCTCGGCGATCGGTTTGCCGTCAGCGTCCTTGCAGACTCCTTTCACTGTTCCGGTGTTCTGCGCAACCACCTGAGGTACCAGGCACAGCGCGCTCAAACCTACTAGAATGGCTACGACAAAGTATTTTTTCATTCTATTGACTCCGCAATCGAGGTGGGACAACACGAATCGACTCCCAAAACATTCACCCTTGATGGATCACTTCCATATAAGGGATCGGGTCGGCCACTCCGGCCTCGCGAAATGCCCGCTGGCGGAGAACACAACTGTCACACGCTCCGCAAGCGCGGTCTTCGCGACTATAACAAGACCACGTTAAATCGAAGGGAGCACCTAATTCAAGGCCAAGGGTCACAATCTCCGCCTTGCGCATTCCAATCAGAGGCGTCACGATCTCAATTCGTCCCTCCTTGGTGCCCGTCCTTACAACCTCATTGAAAGCCCGGTAATATGCGGGGCAGCAATCTGGATAGCCTGAACTATCTTGCTCTACCGCACCGATGTAGACCTTTTCGGCATCCAGAACTTCAGCCCAGCTCACGGCGACGGACAGGAAATGGGCATTGCGAAATGGCACATAAGTTACTGGAATCCCACATGCCATAAGGTGCGACTCAGGAACCGGGATTTTTTCGTCGGTCAGGGCTGATCCACCGATTGCCCGCAGTGCGTCGTTTCGTACTAAGAGCCGCTGATGGATTTGCAGTCGGTCACAAATCCTCAGAAAGGCTCGCCGTTCCCGCTCTTCGGTTCGCTGTCCATAGCTGACGTGGACAGCGGCAGTGTCAAAATTGCGCACCGCCAATGCCGCGCACACGCACGAATCCATCCCGCCACTCAGCAGGACAACAGCTCGGGATTTGCACCTTTCCTCCATCCGAAATGCACGCTTGAATGAAGAACTAAGAAGGCAGAATGCAGCGACTTGGCCTGCTCCCACATTCTGACTTCTGCTTTCTTACTACACTCCCTTCATCGCCGGGTCCCAAATAAACTTGTGCATCTGCAGCCCCAGGCGCGCCGGCACATTGTCGGCCAGCATCCATTCTGCCAATTCGCGAGGATCGAGCAAGCAATGCGAGGTATCTCTATCTCCGCCAGCGTCCTTGCTGAAGGCAGGCGAAAATAAGATGGCGTTGACCCGGCCGGCCAGACGATGGCGAGCCACGAAATCGCGCGCGAACTCATAATCGCTGCGATCGCTCAACACAAACTTTATTTCGTCGCGGGAATGCAGCGTCTCCAGATTTTCCATGCGAAACGTGTCCGGTTCTCCGGAATTGGGACACTTGACATCCACAATCCTCACTACACCCTTTGGCACGCGTTCAAGTGGCCGCTCGCCGCTGGTTTCGAGCAGCACGGTATAACCCTCATCCAGCAGCCGCTGCATCGCCGGCACCACCTCACGCTCCTGCAACATAGGTTCGCCGCCGGTAATTTCAACCAGGCCACCTCCGGGACTCAGCTGCTCAACTTCCTCGATGACTTCCTCGAGCGTCATGCGATGGCCGCCGCTGAACGTGTATTCGCTATCGCACCAGGAGCAGCGCAGGTTGCATCCCGTCAGCCGCACGAAGACGCAGGGAAGCCCGGCATAAGTGGACTCGCCCTGAATCGATTTGTAAATTTCTGTGACCTGCATCTGAGAGCCGGAACCGTGACCTGAAAACTGAATCTTTTCAGCCCTTACTCGCTGTAGGTCGCGGTAGTTGTATCGGTCTCAAAGATCGTTACGGCCTTCACCCGCACCCGTCCGTTGGTTACGCGCGCCAGCTTGCTGTTTGCCTGATCGTAAAAGTATTTGGCCAGATTCTCCGCCGAAGGATTCACACTGGTGAACGGTTCCACGTCATTCATCATTTGGTGATCCAGCCGGTCGATGACATGTCTCAGAACTTCGCGTAAGTCCTTAAAGTCCAGCAGCAACCCGGCCTTGTCAAGTTCCTTGCCATTTAATGTGACCCGCACCCTGTAGTTGTGGCCGTGCGGATTCTCGCATTTGCCTTTGTAATTGCGCAGGTAATGTCCTGCAGCAAACGAATCTTCTACGCTGACTTCGAACATGATTTGTCGGGCCCCAGGGGCGTGCGTCTCCGAGCCTTCCGGAAAAAGCTATTGTATCGCGACGAGCCACTATCTCCGTGGATGATCATGCTCGCACCCGCATAGGAGCAGGTATTCGGCCCTTCTTCAGGACAATAGAACCGGAAACCGGGGAATTCAGGCGAGAGCGATCACATCGATCTCGATGAGGACGTCCTTGGGCAACCTGGCCGCCTGGATGGTCGATCGTGCCGGAGGATTTGCGCTGAAATAACGGGCGTACACCTCATTCATGGCAGCGAAATCCGTCATGTCTTTAAGGAAAACCGTAGAGCGCAGGACTTTCTCCAGTCCGCTTCCCGCGGCTTTCAAAATCGCCGACAAGTTCTGCAGCACGCGATCGGTTTGTGCGGCGACGTCGCCGTTGATAACTCGCTGCGTCGCCGGGTCGATCGCCACCTGACCGGAAACAAACACCCATCCATTTGCCCGTATGGCCTGCGAATACGGCCCTATGGCCAGCGGTGCATCTTTGGTCGAAATTGCCTCTCGCATCGCGAGCTCCCAAGTCAGAAATTAGTTCACGGGCTTATTTCTACATTCTTACTTCTGCATTCTGCATTCCCTAAATTTTCTGCAGCCTCTGCACATCATGGACACCCGGAATCTTGCGAACGCCATTGATGATGTTTTCCAAATGCTTGAGATCGGCAATGTCGAGGATTACGTCGATATTGCCGTGGCCATTGTACGTGCGCGCTTCGACGTTCCGGATATTAGTTTTGCTGTCGCTGATCACAGAGGTAATTTGTTTCAGCATGCCAAACCGGTCATCGCAGAAGACAGTAATTTTCACCGGGTAGGAGCTCGGGATCGATTCATCGTGGGCCCACTCCACTTCAATTTTTCGCTCCGGCTCGTACAGCAGATTGACCACGTTGGGACAATCGATGGCATGCACAGCGACCCCTTTTCCACGAGTGACGTAGCCCACCACCGACTCACCCCGGATGGGATTGCAACATCGTGCACGATATACCAACAGATCGCCCTGTCCTTTTACCCGGATCGCGTCGTTGTGGTGCTCGCCGCCAAACACGCGCCGGACTACGCTGGCCAGCCCGCCGGACTTTTCTTCCGTGCCAGTTTCAACTGGCTCGGCTGCGGGCGCCAGGCGCCCCAGCACCTGCCTCGCGGAATATTTGCCATACCCGATTCCTGCCATCAAGTCGTCAGGCTGTCCCAGGCCATAATCGGAAGCGATCCTGCGCAGTTCTTCTTCCTTGATCTCCTTCAGCGCCACGCGGTACTTGCGCGCCTCTTTCTCGATCAGCTTACGGCCGATTTCAATGGCCCTTTCGCGCTGATGAATGTTGATCCAATGTTTGATCTTGTTGCGGGCGCGCGATGATTTGACCAGCGCAAGCCAATCACGGCTGGGTTTGTGTCCGGGCTGAGTCAAGATTTCGACGATATCGCCACTGTGAAGCCGATGCCGCAAGGGCACCATTCGCCCGTTCACCTTCGCGCCCACGCAGCTATGACCTACTTCGGTATGAACGGAATAGGCAAAGTCGATGGGAGTAGAGTCACGCGGCAGTACGACGACTTTGCCCTTTGGGGTGAATGTATAAACCTCTTCGGGATACAAATCGATCTTGAGAGTGGACAGGAACTCGTTGGGATCGGAGACATCGCGTTGCCACTCCACGACCTGCCGCAGCCACGCCAACCTTTGTTCGTCCTGGGCTGATACGGGGCCGTCTTTATACTTCCAATGCGCGGCAATCCCCTCCTCCGCCATGCGGTGCATTTCTTCGGTCCGAATCTGAAGCTCAAACGGCGTGCCATCCTCAGTAATCACTGATGTATGTAACGACTGATAAAAATTCGGCCGAGGCATGGCGATGAAGTCTTTGATCCGCCCCGGCACAGGCCGCCAGACGTTGTGCACGATGCCCAGCACGCCGTAGCAGTCCTGCACCGACTGGGTGATCACGCGCATGGCATACAGGTCGTAGACCTGCTCGACGTTGATCTTCTGCCGAACCAGTTTTCGGTGAATGCTGTATAGGCGCTTAATGCGGCTTTCCACTCGCGCGCTGATTCCCGCTTCTTTCAACTTTTCCCGTAGTAGTTGTTCCACCCCCGCCAGAAAGTGCTCACCTTGTTTACGGCGCGCTTCAACGGCGTCGTGTACCTGTTGATAGGTGATGGGATCGATATAGCGGAAACCCAGATCCTCCAGTTCACCGCGAATTTTGCCCATGCCAAGACGATGGGCAATGGGAGCGTAGATCTCGAGAGTCTCCTGGGCGATCTTTTGCTGTCGATCCGGTGGCAAATGTTCCAGGGTCCGCATATTGTGCAAACGGTCGGCCAGTTTGATCAAGATGACGCGAATGTCATCCACCATGGCCAACATCATCTTCCGGAGGTTCTCGGCTTGCTGCTGTTCGCGGGTGGCAAAATCAATCTGGCTGATCTTGGTAACGCCCTCTACAATGTGGGCTACTTGCTCTCCGAACTCTTTTCGGATGTCGACTACGGTGACAGAGGTATCTTCGACCGAGTCGTGCAGCAGGCCGGCGGCTATAGCTACAGGATCCATCTTCAGTTCCGAGAGTACTAAGGCCACGCTAAGAGGATGAACAAGATAAGGTTCTCCGGAGGCACGCGTCTGGCCGGCGTGAATCCTCTGCGAGAACTCGTAGGCTTTACGGACGAGTTCGAGGTTATCTCCGGGGCGGTTGGCACGCAGGGTCCGCAAAAGTTCGCGGAACTTAGTCACCGTAAGCGCGGTGGTCGCGATTTGTTCGCGCAGCGTCGCCATGCTGGATTATAGCGCGGGGCGTACTGCCAGGATTCGCGTCAGCCAGTGTTCTTGCTTTGATTATAGCGCCCAGTCGCCGCCCGAAGCGGACGTAGTAAGCGGGAAGGCAAGCTGATAAATTGATCGCCATGACCACGGTGCGGGGAAAAATTCTCATCAGCGGCGGTTCGGGCTTGATCGGATCGGCCCTTTGCCCATTGCTGGCAGCAAATGGATATCAAATCACCCGGCTGGTTCGAAGACGCTCCTCCGAAGAGGGGGGAATCTCGTGGGACGCCGAGAAACCGCTTGCACCCGGCTCGGTTTCCGGCTTCGACGCAGTCATCCATCTGGCTGGTGAGACAATCGTGGGCCGCTGGACGAAGGAAAAGAAAACGGCCATTCGCAATAGCCGCGTGCTTGGGACAAAGAATCTGGCTGAAGCTGTGAGTCGAGCGCCGCAGCGCCCTCAGGTCTTTATTTCCGCTTCAGCCATCGGGTACTACGGTGATCGTGGAGAAGAGGTTTTGCGCGAGGGTAGTCCCTCTGGAACTGGATTTCTGCCGGAAGTCTGTCGGGAATGGGAAGCCGCCACCAAACCTGCGGCTGACGCTGGAATTCGAACTCTGCAAATGCGCTTTGGGGTTGTGCTGAGCGCCGCAGGGGGAGCATTGGCCAAAATGCTTACTCCTTTTCGCCTTGGACTGGGCGGAAGAATCGGAAATGGCCGCCAATGGTGGAGTTGGGTCGATCTGCAGGATGTCGTTGGCGCAATTCTGTATGTCATTAAGAACAGCTCCCTTTGCGGCCCGGTGAACGTGGTTTCGCCGAATCCCGTAACGAACGCGGAGTTCACTAAGACTCTGGCGTCTGTGCTTTCGCGCCCGGCAATTTTTCCGATCCCTGCATTCGCGGCGCGGATCGCTTTCGGTGAAATGGCTGACGAGCTCTTCATGGCCAGCCAGCGGGTGGAACCGGCTCGACTTCTCGCCAGTGGCTACGTTTTCCAACAAATTGATCTCGAAGGTTGCTTGCGGAACATACTCCGAACTTAGCCTCACAATACTTCGTGGTTTCGATCACAGAGTCCTGTATCGGTGCATTGGCCATTGCTGCTAAGACTCAACCGGCAACGCAATCCTTGGGCGCTATGGGCTTGTAGACACTGCTGAATTCTTTCACGCGCTCCCGCACGCTCAGCACATGTCGAGGCAGAGCTAAACGGCTGCCTTCCTCAAGGATCGGAATCAGCCTGTCGAAATCCGGCCCTGAATGTGACCCGGTAATCACGATGCGGATGGGGTGAAACAATTCTTTGCCTTTTGCCCCAGTTTCAGCTTTGACCTCGTTAATGATTTTCTTGAAATGCTCGGAGGTTAGCGGACTCGGCTGCGGTTCAAGCTCCAGGATTTTCACCATGAAACGCGCCAGCACCCCCGGGGTTTGAGGCCAGCCCAGGACTTCAGCATTGTCTGGCGCATCCAGTGCGGCTTTTGCGTCGTAATGAAAAACCGGCATTGCACGTTCCGGTAGCTGCTCCAGACGGTCCACGTACGGCAGAAAAAGTTGCGTGACTTTGCCCAGCCAATCGATGGTACTCTGCGGTGGAACCCACGACTGAGGGGCGTCGAGGGCCCTCGTGGTATTCGCTCTTGCCGATTTCTTGAATATCATTCGCGTGTAATAGGGCAGCGCGAGACGTTGAATTATTTCCGGCGAAGCCTGCTTCATATAGTGCCGGTTGAGCCAGTACAGCTTCTCCATATCGAACACCGCCGCGGAGGGCGTAATGCGCTCCAGCGAGAACTCTTTCACCAGTTCCTGCAGGCTGAAGATTTCTCTCGTGCCGCCGCTAGGGGCCCATCCTAGCAGCGCCAAATAATTTGCCAGCGCCTCGGGCAACACGCCCATGTCACGGAAATTTGCAATCGAGGTCGCCCCGTGGCGTTTTGAAAGCCGCTCACGATCGCCGCCCAAAATCGTCGAAAGGTGAGCAAATTCCGGCACCGGCCAGCCCAGAGCTTCATACAAGGCAACCTGCTTGGGCGTGTTTGAAAGATGATCGTCCCCGCGAATCACGTGCGTGATCTTCATCAGCGCATCATCAATCACCACCACGTAGTTGTAGACCGGCATTCCGTTAGATCGCAAAATAATGGGGTCGCTAACCACTTCATTTGAGAACTCCACGTTTCCATGCACGATGTCGTGAAAGCGGATGGGATGCTCGGGGATTTTGAGCCGAATGGCGCATGGCTCGCCGGCTTGGCGCCGCCCTCTGGCTTCCTCGGCGGCGAGGTTCCGGCATTTACCGGAGTAAATCGGCTGCCCACCTTCAGCAATGGCCTTCTCACGCTCTTTCTGCAAATCGTCCTCGCTGCAGAAACAGAGATAGGCCTTACCTTGGTTCAGCAGCCGCTCGGCATGGTCGCGATAAATTCCGAGCCGGTCGGATTGCCGATACGGAACATATGGGCCACCCACGTCTGGTCCTTCGTCCCAGTCAATTCCGAGCCACTTCAAATCGCCGATGAGCTGATCTTCAAAGCGCGCTTCGCTGCGCTCCACGTCGGTATCTTCAATACGTAGCACCATCGCTCCCTTCTTCTGCCGTGCAAAGAGCCAATTGAAAAGCGCAGTACGTGCGTTCCCGACGTGCAGCTGGCCCGTGGGCGAGGGGGCGAAACGTACTCGAACCGGAGAATTCGTCGTCACAGAATTGATGTTAGCAGAGGACCACGCAATAGATCGTCAATGGAAGAGGCGAAAAGGTCAGACGGTCCTGGCTGGGGTTAATGAGATGGTCCGCCGCTGAGTAGGATAACTCTGCAGTTTCAACTAGGAGGATCATCGTTATGCACATCGCATCCATCGGCATCGATCTGGGGAAAACCACATTTCACCT